>Ga0193752_1000086_pt1 | contig 130795 bp, 92 predicted proteins | sample H1c1metaG_FD_144924 | JGI IMG/M metagenome (GOLD analysis project Ga0193752, IMG submission 144924) | Soil microbial communities from a riparian zone of the East river system, Colorado, United States - H1c1 | ecosystem: Environmental > Terrestrial > Soil > Riparian zone | place: USA: East...
ACAAGATGCTTGTGCTCAACGCGATCCGAAACAAAATTGTATTAAGAGTCTGTGCGGTAATCAAAGCCCAGAAAAACTATAGCCCCAGTTTGGTTTTGTCATAGGAATCGCAATGACGTGAGCCTTCGGAGCAAAGTCATTCTAAAAAGAAGGTTCATAGAAAATCATTCTTCGAAGGATTCGGGTTTAGCCTCCGAACTCCCGTCTCCCAACTCCCGCCTACTTAAACCACGAACTATACATCACATAATTATTCGCAATCCGTTCAATCTCCCCTTTCGATAACTCGGGGGAAATCGCTTTGATTTTTTTCGCCGGAACGCCGGCGTAAATGCTGTTCGCTTCCACTTTCATTCCTTCGGTTACAACGGCGCCAGCGGCGATGATCGTATTGCTTCCTACTTCCGCGTGATCCATCACGATAGCGCCCATGCCTACGAGGACATCATCGTGCAGCGTGCATCCGTGTACAATCGCGCGGTGACCAATAGATACATTGTTCCCGATTTTCGTTGCGGCTTTCTGGTATGTGCAATGAATAACGGCAAGGTCCTGCACATTTACTTTATTGCCCATCTCAATGCTGTTCACGTCGCCGCGAACAACACAGTTGAACCAGAAGCTGCACTGATCACCGGTTTTTACATCACCAACAATGGTGGCATTTTCAGCAATGAAACAATCATTGCCGAATGAAGGGGATTTTCCGTTAACGGGTAGGATTACAGGCATAAGTTTTTTAATAGTGAACCAATAATCCTTGTCGACTTCGATACGATTTATTTTTTGTCAGTTCGAGTGTCCGAAGAATGAGGACGTATCGGGAATGACAAAAAATAAATCACTCAGTCTGACAAGGATTATTGGTTATTTCGGTACGCTATCACACTTCCCTTTTTCAGCACCTGGCTGACAACAATCCGGAAGTTTTTTCTGAGCACGGTTATTTGCTTTCACATCATCGGCATCATAACCCACGTTGGCAATTACGGTACGGATTTTTCCGGGATCAGTTTTGGATGAGTTGTACGTAACGGTCAACACCTGCGTAGTCAAATCGAGTGTTGCGCTTTTCACGCCTTTCATGCGGCCAACTTCTGTTTCAACTTTGGTTTTGCACATTTCGCATTCCGCAGAAGTTTTGATTTTTACCGTGTCGTGTTTCGATTTTTGCGCGGCAAGATGGGCCGGGGCAAGAAAGAGCACGGCGAGCAGTATGGTCATTGAAGCAATTGCTTTCATTGTGTGTGGTTTATAAGTCTTGAAGTTAAATCTTTATTCGCAAACCGGCATAGATTGTCCTGCCGTCAGTAGGTGCGTATATGAGTGATGCATCAAAATCTGCGCCAAAGGGATTATCGGCCCCAAGAACAGGGTTCTTCTGCATCAGGTTTCCGATATTTTCGACACCCGCATACACCTCAATTTTTCTGAATTTCCGGACAACATGTGCGTTAAACACGAAATACGAGGGACTGGGTGTATCGCCAATCACAACAGAAACATTCGATTGCTGGTCGCGTACGAGGTGAGCCGGAATTCGGGTTGGGCCAATCCATTTCATCGTGAAATCGAACATCCATTTGTCGTACGGAAGATGGTACGCGAGATTCACAAAACCCCGGTGACGCGGAACAAGCGGCCGGTTTTTCATTTCACCATTGTAGAGCGCCTGCACGTCGTAAAACTTATAGGCCATGCGAACATCAAACCGCTCGATCGGCTGGAACGAAAGATCAGCCTGGAAGCTGTTCGCGAACGATTTTCCTTTCAGGTTGTATATTTTCAATAGCCCCGGCGTATCGAAATCATACAGCACCTGGTTCACGAAATCGGTGCGGAAGAAATCAATCACGATGATCGATGAGCGATTGAAGAGCTTGAACTTCTGCTGAACGCTTCCTCCGTAGTTCCACGCAATCTCCGCGTCAAGATCAGGACTGATTACAACCTGTCGCGCACTTGCAAACAACATGCTGCTTTCTGTGAACACATTGGCCATCCGGAATCCTTTGCCACCAGATACGCGAATTGCCATGCTGTCGGTTGGATTGTATTTCAGGTGAAGTCGCGGAGTAACCTGGAATCCTGCGAGATTGTGATAGTCGCCACGCACACCGGCGACCATCGAAAATTTCTTCGTGAGAATTCCGGTGTATTCAGCAAAAATGCCGGGTACAATTTCCGTACGATCGTAAGAACTGTCCATGTACGATTGAATGTAATCGTCATAGATCAGGCTCGTTCCCACCTTAACAATGTGATCGGTTGTTTTCACAATGTCCTGCCAGATGAGATTTACATACAAACTCTTCTGTTCGCCATCGTATGTCCGCAAACCGAAAAACATATTCTGCTTGTGATAACGCGCAGAGAACATGGTACCGAGACTCCTTCCCGGCTTGTCGAAAACAATTCCTGTTTTATTGAACACTTCCGCCTGTATGTTGCGAATTCCAATGCCGAAATAATTCGTCGTACCATAATCACGCGATTTGTCGAACATGAATTGGCCGCCACTTCGATCATCATACACCATGCGAAAACCAAACTGGCCTTCGGCACGATCGCCGCGTTGCCAATACCACCGGTTCATCAGGTTGTATTGATCGTATGTGGGTTGATCCAGAAACCCGTCGTGGTTGTTGTCGTTCCGCTGCTTCATGGTACTTGCGTGACCGAGCAATGTTGTTCCAAACAGCGGCGAAAAACTTTTGTTCACGTGCACGTTCATTTCATAACGTCCCATTTGGTTCGCATAGAGATTGAAGAAGAACGGATCCTGGTTGTCGCCTGGTTTGAGCAAATCAATATTCAACTGCCCGGCGATTGATTCATAACCGTTCACAACGGATCCCGTTCCCTTCGTAATCAAAATACTTTTTACCCAGGTGCCGGGTACGTAAGTCAATCCATAAGACGACGACAAACCACGGATCAGCGGAAGATTTTCGAACATGATCTGCGAATACACGCCGTCCATGCCGAGCATACTGATTTTTTTTGCTCCCGAAACGGCATCAGTCATAGCAGCATCAACCGAAGGATTGGTTTCAAAACTTTCCGACAGGTTGCAACACGCTGCTTTCAATTGCGATCGTGCATTGATCCGCTCGCCGTTAATCGTGGGAAAAAACAAAAAGTCGGTGGCCATCTGTGTTTCGGTGATCACCACGGTGCCCAATGTATCTGCGCTGGACTCCAGCGAAACAAAAATGTTCTTCGGGTCTTTACCGGTAAACTTGATCTTCTTGCCTTTGTAACCGGTTGCGCGTACAATCAAATGCGCGGGAAATGAATCGGGCCAGCTGAGTTCAAATGTGCCGTCGACCTGCGTAGATGTTCCAAGCCGTGTACCTTCCCAGGTAATTACTGCTCCCGGAATTCCGGATTTGTCAGAATCTTTTCCGCTGACTTTTCCTTTAAGATCACCGTCTTTCGCTTCAGCGGTGAATGATCCAAGGAGGAAAAGAATTAAAAATAAATTTTTCATGAACTGATGTTAAGTGTTTGCAATAAGAACTTGTCCGTGATTAACGGACCTCTTAATGAAACACAATCAGATCAGGAATGTTTTGGTGAAAATGCGGATAGGAGGAGAGGATGAATCGTCAGGTAAATCCTGCGGTTTCCAGAAACGCGTAAGGCACACTTTGTCATTCTGAGCGGAGCCGAAGAAGGACAAAGTTGATGGAACATCAAACCACACTAACGATTTCTGAAGGTTCTGTGTTGCAGAAGTAATGTATTGAAGGATGTCAATATTCACATTGCTGATGTCGCAGCATTTCTCTTCGATCGTTACCGGTGCATGCCCGTGTTCATGCTTGCAGCAATCGTCTGGCGTATTCCAGGTAATTTCTGTCGCACCTGATTTCAGGCAATTCATTTTCGCCAAAGAAATTCCGGATCCGGTGAGCAGGATCAGAACTCCGAGAAGAATAGAAATGGTTGATTTAAACCAGGTTTTCACAGTACCAAATTACGCAAACTGCATGGGAAAGACAAGCCGTTGGAGTTTCTTAACACCACATCCTTCACGTGGGTGTAGATGCAAAATTTCGGTAGTGTATCAGTTTGAAGTGCCAGTTAATATTTGTGGAATGGAAACGGTTAAAACCGTTGAGCTAGATTGCTGATTCCATTGCCGGGGGCTTAAGCCCCCGGCAATGGATAGCCCATATACCTTTAACCGCTTAAGCGGTTTTCATAAACGCTTATCCAAACTGAGACATTACCAAAATTTCTGTATCAAAGTATTACGTCACAACCGGCACGCGATGTTAGGCAGAATGCGGATAATCCACCGTAAAATGCAATCCCCGGCTTTCTTTCCGCGCCATCGCATGTTTAATGATGATGTACGCCACGTTGATGATGTTGCGCAGTTCGCACACCGTTTGTGAGATCGTGATCTTCTTGTACAACGCCTCGTTTTCGTGCCAGAGAATTTCCAAACGGTCCATCGCGCGTTTCAAACGCAGATCGGAACGCACAATGCCCACGTAATTGCTCATGATCGCCTGCACCTCGCGCAAACTCTGCACGATCAAAACCATTTCTTCCGGCGCGTCTGTTCCTTCCGCGTTCCAGTCCGGAATGTTTTCCTGGAATCCGGAATCTTTCAACGCGCGTACAGAATCTACGCTTGCGGTATGCGCATACACCACAGCTTCAAGCAGTGAATTTGAAGCCAGGCGATTTGCCCCGTGCAAACCGGTGCACGAACATTCCCCGATCGCATACAAATGCCCGATGCTGCTGCGTCCGTTTTTGTCGACAGCAATTCCTCCGCACAAATAATGCGCAGCAGGAACAACCGGGATCATTTGTTTGGTGATGTCGATATCGAGCGTGAGACACTTCTCGTAAATATTCGGGAAATGCGATTTCAGGTTTTCCGCATCGAGGTGTGTGCAATCGAGGTACACGAAATCTTCCCCTCGGATTTTCATTTCGTTGTCAATCGCACGTGCAACAATATCACGCGGCGCCAGCGATTTGCGCTCGTCGTATTTTTGCATGAATTCTTTTTTGTCCTGCGTGCGCAGAATCCCGCCGTGTCCGCGCATGGCTTCAGTAATGAGGAACGAAGGATGTTCACCCGGGTTGTAGAGCGAGGTCGGGTGAAACTGCATGAACTCCATGTTTTCCACGCGGCCTTTCGCACGGTACACCATCGCAATTCCATCGCCGGTAGCGATCACCGGGTTCGTAGTGGTGGCATACACGTGTCCTGCGCCGCCGCTGGCCATGAGCGTAATTTTCGCCAGCACCGTATCCACGTCACCCGTTTTGGTGTTCAGCACATACGCGCCGTAACATTTGATTCCCGGTGTACGGCTGTTCACTTCAACACCGAGATGGTGCTGCGTGATAATATCCACCGCGAAATGGTGATCGTAAATTGTGATATCCGGGTGTGCGTGTACCTGCGAAAGCAATGCGCGTTCGATCTCGTAACCGGTAATGTCTTTGTGATGGAGGATACGGTGTTCCGAGTGCCCGCCTTCTTTCGCGAGTTCGTAATCGCCTTCCGGGGTTTTGTCAAACTGCGCACCCCATGCAGCAAGTTCAGTTACACGCGCGGTCGATTCTTCGATCACGAGGCGCACAACTTCTTCGTCGCACAAACCATCGCCGCAAATCAAAGTATCGCGGATGTGCTTTTCGTATGAATCCGGGGAATACATCACGGCAGCAATTCCGCCTTGTGCATACTTCGTATTCGATTCGTCTTCGTTCGATTTGGTGATGAGGATCACTTTTCCCGTACCGGCCACTTTCAGGGCATACGTCAGCCCGGCAATTCCCGAGCCGATGATGAGAAAGTCTGTTTTGACCTGCGGTTTCATACCGCCACTAAATTACGGTACGGATTCTTAACTTTTACGACGGTAGTGTTTCTCAATGGAACGCGGATTAAACGGATCAAGCGGATTAACGCAGATTTTTTTATGATTCAATCAGTGAAAATCCGCTCAATCCGCATCATCCGCGTTCTATTCAGCCGTACCAATCGCGAAGCGATTCTTCTGCGGTCTCTGGAACGTTTAACAATTCTCTTTGCGAATTCTTTGGGTCTTCGCGCCTTTGCGGCAATAAAAAACACTTCTATTGCCTAACTTTGCACTATGGAAACTCCAACTATCCCGGTTGTTCTCTACGCTGAAAGCACCCCGAATCCCGCAACAATGAAATTTGTAGCGAACCGTATGCTGATCGAAGACGGCGCAACTGCACAATATTTATCTGCGGAAGAAACCGCAGGATCTCCGCTTGCCGCAAAGCTTTTTCGTTTTCCATTCGTGAAAGGCGTTTTCGTTTCTGCGAATTACGTCACCGTAACGAAATCAGATACTCTGACGTGGGATGACATCACACTCGAGCTGCGCGAATTTATCCGCGATCACATCGCAAAAGGAAATGCTGTTGTAACAGAATTACCCAAACGCGAAGTGCATACCGATTCTTCATTCAAATCAACAACGACAGTTTTCACCGAACACGCGGCACCGCAATCGGAGATGGAACACAAGATTGTGGAAATCCTCGAACAGTATATTCGTCCCGCGGTAGAGCAGGATGGAGGTGCAATTACATTCAGCGGATACAAGGATGGAATTGTCACCGTTCAGATGCGTGGTTCATGCAACGGTTGTCCATCGGCAAGTGTTACACTGAAAGCCGGAATTGAAGCGTTGCTGAAGCGGATGGTGCCGGGTGTGCAGGAAGTTGTCGCCCTATCTCTTTAATTTGCTAATGCTTGTCTGACAAGTAGTTTCTCCGAAGGAATCCTTCGGACAATACAGGAGTTTTCTGAAAACAACGATTCGAGACAGAGTAGATATACGAATCTGGATAGCGTTCACTTGTCAGACCGAGCGGAGCCGAGGTTGACGGAAGCGGGCGAGCACATCAACGAATCAAACTCACGTGCCCCATCTTCTCCGTCCTGATCCCATACGTGTCACAGTACTTCAACCGCCACACGTACACATCTTCCTGGCATTTATTTCCCTTGAATGTTCCGTCCCAGCCGTGATACGGGTCCGTCGTTGAGAAGATCAGCATGCCCCATCGGTCAAAGATCAGCAACTCGAATTCACGCACATTGATTCCGGAAACCATGAACAGATCGTTCAGGCCTGAACCATCAGGTGTAAATGCATTCGGAATAAAACACGTTGTTGGTTCTTCGACAAGTATGGTCAGCCATGTAGTGTCCGGGCAACCCGCCACACTCCACGCAATAAGCATCACTGTAAATGTTCCGATCGAATCGTAGGTGTGGGTATACGGCCCCATGCTGTTTGTGCACAACGAATCCCCATCACCAAAATAAACGCAGTAATTAATTGCGTTGCTCGTGTTGTTCGAGAAGATAGACGTTGGATCGATCGTAGTCAGTTGTTGAACGTTCGCCGACAATTCAGCATCGGGAACCGTGGGAATGGTCACGCACGCAAGCGTGATCGTGTCTGAGCATCCCCAGACATTGGTGGCCACGAGCATAGTGAGGTACGTACCTGACGCCGTGTAGATGTGCGATGGATTGATCTGTTGTGAACTGTCGTTCGGTCCCGATCCCGGATCACCGAAAAACCATTGATAACTGATCGCGGTGTCTGTGGTGTTGGCGAAATAGATTTCCGACGGCGGACATGATCCGGGACTGCAAATGAAATTCGCAAAAGGAACCGGGTTCACTTTAACCTGAGTGCTTTGCATCGGCGACGAGCAGCCGTTTGCATCGGTTACCAGAACAGTATACACACTGGTCTGCTGTGGGGTAATGACGTGCGTGGCAGCATTCGGCAGGTTATTGTCCCAGGCATACGAGTACGGAGCAGTTCCTCCTGTTACATTCACATTGAGTGTCGTGCTTTGACCATCACAGATCGTCATGTTGCTGCTGGGGACAACAACTAACGGTGCGGGATTAATAATATTCACGTTAATGGGCGTATTGCAGCCCTGCGCATCAGTGACCATACACACGAACGGACCTGAACATAAACCTGCGGCTGTTGCAGCAGTTCCGCCGTACGGTTGCCAGACATACGTGTACGGTGCCTGTCCGTTCAACGGTGTTACTGTAGCCGATGCATTGCAATCTCCGTTGCACAACAGTGGCACCATCTGAACAGTAGCCATAAGACCTGTAGGCTGAACGGTGATGAACACCGAATCGGGGCATCCGAAAGAATCAGTAACGAGTACAAGATAAGTTCCTGCAGTGAGGCTGTCGATCAAGGCTGTTGTATCGCCCGTGCTCCACTGGTATGTGAAAGGTCCGGTTCCTCCGATAACAGTAACTCCTGCTGTGCCCGTGTTTGAATTGCAAATCGAAGGAGTGGAGTTAGTAGTCATCGCAAATGCCGGAGGAGCAAGAAGATTTATGGTGATCTGGATGGAACATCCTGTCGCATCCGTGATCGTGCAGGTGTACACACCCGGGCATAATCCTGTCTGGTTGGGAACGGCAGGAAGTGTGGGAGACCACGCGTACGTATACGGCGGTATACCGTTTGCTGGTGTAACGTTAATGGTTCCGTTGCATCCTGCATTGCATGGCGGAGGAACGGAAACCTGCGTTGCTGTGAGAGCAGATTGGGTAATGACGATCGTCACCTGGTCTGTTACCACAACAGGTCCGTTGCAGGTGTTGAATGTAACCTGCAGTGTGTACGTCGATGTTTGTGTAGGACAAACCAAAACTATTGAGGTGTTGCTGATGACCGTGTTGGAAGGATCAAGCCATTGGGTCGTTGAGCTGGAAGGACCGCTGGGATAAAATCGCTTGCCGTCGAGGATCGCGGTCCACTGAGCCGGATAATTTCTGCCGGGAATAATGGTTGCTGCTGTACCGTTCGCATTCTGTATTCCTTCGATAGCCGCACCGTTGTTCCAGGTTCCGCAAACCGATTTATCCTGGATAAAAATGTCGATGAAGTACGTGGTTTCATGCAACACAATCTGCGAAGTCGAAGTCTGCGTATTGCAGCCGTTGCCGTACATGCCAATATCATTCCACGTAATTGCAAATTCGCGGCAAGGAGCTGTACCGAACACCTGCCAGCTGATTTCTGTTGCTCCGGCAGTAGTAGCGATCATCGGATCAATATCATGATACGGAGCCATGATGCAGTTCAGCGGCAACGCAACGTTGGGAGCAGGAACGTTAATGGTCCAGGGACATACGCCATTCGCCTGTGCAACATCGAAAGAAACCAGCCCGTTGGTTCCGATGATGATCTGGTTGTAAACTGTTCCGTAAAATTCAAAACAGAACGGAAGGTTTACCACCGGCGACCATGCATCGTCGAGGTTGGCAAGAACCGTATTGCCGCCCGTAAATGGATATGGCTGATAGGTAACAGCACCGCATAAATAACTGGATGTGCTGGCTGGTCCTGTGAATGAGCCGATGAGCGAACGACACTGTCCGGTGCATAACGTGTCGTCAGTGCCCGCATCTGCTGTGAGACATGACGATGCCTGACCAGAAAGTTCAGTGACCGGAACAATCCAACACGCAACAATAAATAAGATTACGCAGTACCAGCGCTGCATTGATGAAGAATATACTTGCTGAAGAAACACATCTCCAGGTGTTTGCCGTGTAAATTTAAGAAATTCAGTTGATGTTTTTACAGTGAATCCCTGTGAATGTGAGGATTAACTGTTAAAAATCAGGGTCAGCATCAACGTCATTATCAGTAAAGCCGTCGGTTACCGACACTGATACTGAACACCGAGATTGATAAACTGTTCTCTGAAACTAAAGTGAAAATAGCTGTCTTTGCAAGCACCTACAGGATGATGTTCACGTGCCCCATCATCTTATGCTTCTTATTCTGGGCATCAGTCCAGATAATTCTCCACACGTACGTGTCCTGCTGGCACAGATTGTTCTTGTACGTTCCATCCCATCCTTTGGTGATATCATTGCTCTGGAAGATCAGCATGCCCCAACGGTCAAAAATGAGCATTTCAAATTCCATCACGTTGGTTCCGTACGCAAAGAAAATGTCATTGGTACCTGAACCGTTTGGCGTAAATGTATTCGGCACATAAACGGTTGATTGTTCTTCCACCACAATGGTGACGTACGTTGTGTCTGTACATCCGTCTGCATTCGTTACCACGTACATCGCGACGTATGTTCCCGCAGCTGGGTATATGTGCGTGAGCGTTCCGAAGTTGCACGTATTTACCGAATCGCCGTCGCCGAAATAAAGCCAGCAATCAGTTCCACCAACGGATAAATCGTTGAATCCAACTTCCGGGTAAAGCTCGCTCACTACTGCAGGAGTGGCGCTGAGTCCTGCTACCGGTTGTGCGGAAACAGTCACTGCATTCGGAATGACAATGGTGTCCGAGCATCCTCCGGCATTGGAAACAATAAGCGTTACGTTATATGTTCCTGAACTGGTGTAGGTGTGCGAAGGACTGGCTTGCGACGAACTGTTCAGCGGGCCTGATCCAGGATCACCGAAATCCCACACGTACGTAGTTGCTCCAACAGAATTATCAGTAAACGTTACAATGGCCGGTGCGCAATCGCCCTGGCCGGCTGTGAAAGCTGCAGTAGGTTGCGGTGCAACGGTAACTACAAAACTTTGCGTCATGTTACAACCGTTCGCATCCGTAACTGTTGCGTTGTACGTAGTGGTAACAAGCGGAGAAATCGTTTGCGTTAATCCGTTTGGTAAACTGTTGTCCCACGTGATGGTGTATGGACCGGTTCCTCCGGCTGGATTTGCAGTAAGCGTTGTACTTCCGCCTCCGCATATCGTATTGTTTCCGGTAACCGAGACTGAAACCGCAGTAGGTTGCGTGATGACATATGTAGCTGTTGAACTGCAACCGGTGGCATCCGTGATCTGCACAACGTATTGACCGGCGCACAATCCTGTTGCGGAATTTGTTGCACTTACGTTAGGCGTCCACACGTACGTGAATGGAGCATTGCCGCTTTGCGGAGTGAGGCTCAATGAAGCATTGCAATCGCCGAAACACGTTGCATCGATCTGCTGAACGGTTGAAGTAACGCTTCCGTTGTTACCAACAGTTACGACAATCGTATCCGGAATACCGCATGAATTCTGATCGGTGACGAGACAACTGTATGTGCCGGCACAAAGTCCTGTAGCTGTTGCAGCGTTTCCGCCAGTAGGAAGCCATTGATACGTGAAGGGTCCTGATCCGCCATTCACAGTCACTGTGGCTGTTCCGGTACATGATCCGCAAACATCATCTGTGTTTGCTGTGGTTGTTGTGAATCCCGTTACGCAGGAAAGAAAATCGATGAACACGCCCGAATCCAATGCGCAGTCACTTGCATCGGCAATGGCAATTTTGAAATGATAACTCTGGCAGGCCACCATTGGGATGCCGGCTGTAATTACAACCGTCATTCCGTCGTACTGCACGGTGGTGCCGGTTGAATTGTCAATGTAGAATGCACAGTTCTGGCAAGGACCTGCATTGGCATTGCCGTTGTTGATGTTGTTGATGGTTACCGGAATATTTCCCGGGATCACTGCAAAATTCTGACTGTTGAATGCAGGTCCGTATGGATTTGGCCCGGTGACAAAAAAGCCAAACAGGTCATTGATCGATCCAACGAAATTCGGGTATTCTTCAGAACCGAATACAAAGCGGATCGTGAGTGAATCGCATTTCGGGATCAGGTCAAATTCCAGGATGCACACGTCATTATTTGCAGTCGGATCAATGGCAATGAGATCCGGATCGTTCAGGGTGGTTCCCACACAAATGCTGACGTCAAATCCGGAAGTGGCGTTCGCGCTCGCGGCAGTGTCTGCATTTCCGGTGGTCAGCAGAATTCCGTTGTTGATTCCGAGATTGGTTGTGTTGCCGTTATTGAATGTGCCGTAAGAGCCCTGGGCGCAGTTCAGCTGCACGTTAGAAACGGCAATTCCCTGTCCGATGAGCGACTGGATCATTTGATTGGCCGTAACAGCGCTGTTGATCGTCATTTGCCCGGGCAAATGATTCGAAAACATTGCAAAAACAGCGATAATGAGTAAGCGGTAGATACCAGTTTGCCTTGGCATAATGCAAAAATAACAATCCCGACCGGTTTTTCGGTCTGTGAATTCATAAATGTGCGGGGTTTGCAAAATGCGACCAGGAATAATCAGGAAAAGCAAAGCGGGCAGTCCGTAAGGATCCTGCCCGCTTGCGCCATTGGTCACCGCTCACCAAGAATGATGGTAGTGTCTCAGTTTGGATATTAAGCGTTTATGAAAACCGCTTAAGCGGTTAAACATATATGGGCTATCCATTGCCGGGGGCTTAAGCCCCCGGCAATGGAATCAGCAATCTAGCTCAACGGTTTTAACCGTTTCCATTCCACAAATATTAACTGGCACTTCAAACTGATACACTACCAGAATGATTATTGAATTGTGTATGTGCAATCCGGGGATTTAACCTGTACACCATCTGCACCAACCGATTTGATATTGGTAAACATCACTTTTGTGCCGCGTCGTGCTGTTTTCATGACATCCTTGGCAGCCTGTGGAATCTGGTATCCACGGATATTCTCGTTGGAGTAAAGAATACCGGAACTGGCCATTACTGTCAGTTCATACGAAACAACAGTGGCGCGCGCATTAAACACAAATTCCGGACCGTACGTGCACACTAACCCAAGGCTGTTGCCGATCTCTGAAGCTTTAGGCCGCGGATTGGTAACACCGGAAGGATAAACCAAAGGAGCAGGTAGATTCTTTACGCGGAATTCCTGAACGCCCATCGGTTTAACTTTTCCACTGTCAGTTTCTGCGCTGATATTGATGTGGCAGATCCCCGCTTTCGGATTGGTAACATTGTACCTGCCACCGCCAAGCGGAGTAAGTACTCCATTATCGCAGGTTACGCGTACCTTCTCATTCGGCACACCGGGAACAGAAACGGCTATTGGATTTTCCAGGCCGGCATACATCACATTCATTTTCTCAGCGCTTGCAGTTGCAGATGGTCGCGCCACAATGTACTGCGACTGAAACGGAAACTGCATGTATGTTCCTTTTGGTGTTTTCATGTTGATCACACCTTCGTACGTCATGATTCCTTCTTTGTCGGTTCTCACGGTGTACTGTCCAAGGCCATCATGAATTTTCAAACTGTCGTATGCGCCAATCATCTTTCCTGTTTTCGGGTCCCATTCGCCAATGTAAACCTGCGGAACCAGTGTCTTGTTGAATGCGGCAAGGAAAATTTCAGCGTTGTATTCTTCACCCAGCAATACATAATTGGATGGAGAAATCACACGCGCAGCCACGGTATCGAAAGGAATGATGTCCGAATCGGTTGCTTTCAGAAGTTCATCGACTACATCGGCTTCTGCACTCTTAATGTCATCCTGGATTTTCGAAAGGATCGTTACCGTTGCAGCCAGTGGAGAATGATAGAAATTCCGCATCTCCCACGTACGTGTCTCTCCGCCATCTGCCGGATCTTCGGTGTCAATGGCCAGGTGAAGTTGTTTCGCTGTATTTTCAGGAAGCAAGGCCAGGAGATTTTTCTCGAACTCATTCAGCTTCGTTTTGAGAACACGGGATTCTCCGGCGGAACCATCTTCTGAATCCCCAATGAGAATGTCCGTAGGAACATCGTAATTGTCCTTGCCATCCACGTACATCAAACGCGCGGTATCTTCTTCGTGATTCGTAAATCCTTCTGTTTCCCGGATCACGCGTTTCTTCAGAAGATCGATGTACTGGTTCATTTCTTTGGACATGCGTTTGGCCTCCTGTGCTTTTTCCCAGTTCGCAGTCACGCGCATCGGATCCACACTTTTCTTTTCATCGAAACGCGCATACAATGCAGCAAGGTCCTGGTCAAATCCGCGTCCTGTATTTTCCAGGCCGGAATTGATCGTAACAAACGCGTCAAGGATTTCTTTTGAAACGTTGAGGGCGAGAAGCGCGGTGAGAACGAGATACATCATCCCGATCATCTTCTGGCGTGGTGAAATGTTTCCTGCGGCCATGGCTATAAAGTTTTAGGTTCGACTTTGTTTTATAGCCGTCCTAATGCCGGGTTTCGAATAAAGATACAGGCGCGTGAAAAATCTTTTGGGTTCAGGATAGACGCAAAGCCGTAAAGGCCGCAGAGAAAAAGCGCAAAGGTGTTGGAACTGCGTGATTGTGTTACTTAAATAGTACGCGGATTTTGCGGATCAATCGGATTTGTACGGATTGAATCGCCTCGCGATTGTAACGCTTGAGTTACACAGATCGCGCAGCGATCAAATCCGTGTCAATTCGTTTTTTCAGTGGGCGCCGCGGGCGCATCCGCGTACTATTAAGAAACACATGAGCAACACGAATCGCGAAGCGATTCAAAATCTGCGTCAATCCTTTTCAATCCGCGCCGTGAGCGCAGCGAACGGTCCGCGTTCCTATTAAGTAAAGGTTAAGTAAGGATTTTCACGCTGGGATGATCAAATGCTTTTTAGTTCCGTATAACCGGCATCGTCACCACCTGCTCATTCGCAACAACCCGCATGAAATAAACGCCTGTCGCAAGATCGCCAGTGCTGCACTCAAAACGATTCACACCCGAACCCACATGTTCGTAATAATTCGTTTGAATCACCTGTCCCAGGAGATCAACAATCTCAACGGTCACGTTTGATTCAGCGCTGAGCATGACTTCAACGAACAACGGTCCGCTGGTTGGATTCGGGAAAGCGCGTGCCGCCATCGATGGCGAAGAGGGTTGCTCCACAGAAGAAATATCCATCCGGCTCCGGAGTACTACACCGGAATCACCGCAGATAAACGCAGTGGTGTCTCCCGCGTAAGCAATGTCGAAAAGATCAGCGGCTACGGGGGATGGATCGTCGAACCACCAGCCACCGCCTTCGATCGTGCGGGAAATGTATCCGTTATCGCCGCACATCAGTCCGCCGGTGGTGTTTATAAAACGGATTTTGTGAATGTCGTTGACTGTGTTTGTTGGAAAACCAAACCAGTTAACACCACCATTGATGGAAAACAAACCGGCTCCAGCTTCACCTACGATGTATGGATTTAATCCAACCGTATCCTGGTAAGCAAAGCCCATAAAATCAGTGAAACCCCATTGCGGTTGCGGAATGAATGTCCAGGTGCTGCCGCTGTCTGCGGTTACCGCAAGATATCCTCCATCAGCAACGATCCAGCCGTTGGCGGCATCGGCGAAATAAATGTCGTTGATGTTGGTAGTGGTTTCGCTGTTCATCGTATCCCAGGTCACACCATAATCGAACGTGCGGAAAGCGATGCCGTTTTCACCGGCACAATAGAAGACTGAATCGTTTACGGCGAAACAGCAATACAACGAATACTGCGAAAGTTCCGAAACCGAAGTATACGAAACGGACCACACGTGTTGCAGGACAACCGTACCACTATCCCGAACGGTCCAAAGCTGTACTTCAGGTGTGAACGCAGCATCGTGAATTTCACGGTTCTTTTCATGCGCCGCAAAAGGTAAAAGGAACCAATTGTCACCGCGATTGCTTGTGATGTAAATCTGTCCGCATGCTCCCGAATCTGTGGAAGGATTGAGTCCGCAGACCACTCCTATCGTTGCATCAGCGAATGAAACGCAATTGAATTTAATACCGGTTCCTGTATTTAACGTATCCCACTGCGCGTTCAATGCCCCCGCGAAAAAAAATGCAACTGCTGCGATAAAAATTTTCATCATCACTTTTTATTTTTTGTAGATCAACGGCATTACCAGCTGATCGGTATTGGTTTGAATCGAAATAAAATAAACACCTGAAGCGAGCGCAAGATCAGAAGAATTTAGGTCTAATCGATGATGACCCGCCGCCTGGCTTCCGGAATACAGCGAAATGATTCGTCCCGCCTGGTCGTACATCACAATGTTTACCTCTCCCGATTCCCGCATCGTATAATTGATCGTTGTTGTTTCCGTGAACGGATTGGGGCCCACGCTTGCGTTGATCGAACCGGACGCCGTTGAGTAAATTCCGGTAGTGAGGTCAACAAGAGCGCCATCGCTGGAGTAACACGGTGTAACCAAACCTGCCCCGTTTTCCGCACGAACCGAAAAGTAATACCATTGATTCGTGATCAGCGCGAGACTGTTCATCGTAACCGTATCGTAACCCCAATTGTTCGTCCAGGCAACAACATCGGAATCACATGCGTTCGTTCCAATGGCGTACCAATATCGCGCAAGACCGGAATTCGTGTCCACCGAAACAGACCAGTCGCCCTGCAATTGTGTCGCCGATGTGGAAAGATCAATGTCTGTTCCAAATCCGTCGTTCACGGTGTCAACCGATGAAGGAATTGTCCAGTCAACGTTCACGTCGATGTACGATATCGCCGAAAGATTTCCTGCCGTGTCTGCAACAATGCTTTTGATGCGGCCTGCTGGTGTGGCCGGATTCGTATTCTCAAAACGCAATTCGCAGGTTCCGCAATTTCCAACCGTAACATTGACGGGTTGATTGTCGGCACGCGAACGGTATACTTTGAAATTATTCACCTGCCAGTTGCAGTTGCCGCTGCGGAAAGAAACGTAATCGCCATTGGCAAGCGGAGTAGTGTCTGTCCAGTTACCGATGTACACGTTGTCCTGGTACACGGTAATTTTTCCGGTGATGCGATCGTAAATTACTTTCCAGTCGTACCATTGCGCGGCATTCACGGTCATCGGGAATGAAGACTGCAATGTGAATACATCATTCACTACTTCGTAGATCTCGCAAACGCTTTGATCCACGCGGAACCAGACGAAGTATGAATTGCCACGGTTCGGCAGCGTTGGATTGTCGCAGAAGAAATGAAATCCTGCGCGACGATTCGTTCCAATGCCATCAATCTTTCCGGCCCAGTGATACAAATACCGGTTGGAAAGATTTTGAGTGAGCGGCGCGTAGATATTCGTGTTCGTTAAATTCTCATCGTTTTGCTCAAGCACGGCATTGTTTATGGCCCACGTTCCGGTTACGCTGGTCCATTCGGGATGAATCGTTGGCAGATCAAAATTGTCACTGAAAAATCCCTGCGAATTGTTCGCGCGCCAATCGCTTCCGTCGAAATCAATCACCTGGTAATAGCTTTTTTCCAATCCGCTTCCACCGGCATTATCGCTTTCCGCGAAAGTCGCCTGGAAATTTTGGGTCTGCCACGTTCCTGCAACATTCACTTGTGTCGTTGGAGCCGTTACATCCGCTTGTGATGTATTGCTCTGGCTTGTCCACGTAGCGTCCCACCCTGCGGCAGTTGTTGCGCAATCGGAACGCCACTCAAACGTCAGCGAACCGCCACTCGACGTAATCGTTCCCGGATTATTGGTCCCGGTGTAATAACCGATCAACGGTGCGGAAATGTCTGCACCATCATATACGTACAGGTAGTCCCACGTGTTCTCAGCGTTGAACGAATTGAAGTTGACCGTTACTGAAGTGGCATTGGTCGGCGCAATCGTCCACACCACGCGTTCATCATCGGAGTAATCTCCGGCAAAACCGCCCGTGTCGTAGAAATTTCCTGTGGCGGTTGTGTACGTCGTTACCGACGGTGTTCCATTGATGAGCTGGTAAAAATAATTCCAGTTCCAGTTTACACCCGGATCACTGTGCGATTGGTTCGGATAGTGTTGGTGTCCTTTCACGCGCGTGCATGAACCTGGAATGGTGGATTGATTGTAATAGGTTGTAGCAAGCCACGGCCACCAGCCGGTGCGCAGCGGATTAATGCTGTAGTCCGCACAAATGTCGCTGACGAGCGCAGCCGAGTTCGTATACATCGCATTTGTATACCACGCGGCATTATTCACGTAACCTTCATGCTCAATCCCGATCGTATACGGATTTTCAGAGCCAACATGCCATGCTTTCAGCGATTCATAAACCATTTGCGTGATTTGCCCGTCGCTCGAACGAACAACGTAATGTGCAGAGACACTCGCCGCACAATTCTGGAACCACGAAATGCAACCGGCATACGTTCCCTGTACGGTATGAATGGTCACCGCACTTACAGCAATACTGTTTCGCGAACTGTAGTTGCAGCTCGCTGCGGGATTCCACAAGGCCGGGCCGTAATCTGCGGATAAAACAGCTGGTCCATCGCCGGTGCGAAAGATATTTCCATTCTCGTCCCATACATTGTTTCGGGATATCGATACCGAACGGGACGAGAGAATATTGAAATTGGTTTTTCCGAAAAATTCCTTCAGGTCATAATCGTGTTGGGGAAAGCCGTATGTGCCAGCCATTGATTCATCACACATGAATGTCATTACGGAGAAAATAAAACTACTGATCGCGAATTGCTGTACGGCTTCCTGCGACGGTGGTAACTCACTCAGGTGCTCAAGAATGAGCCAGGTATTTTGTTCCTCGCTATATCGATCAATGCGATGCTTACAAAGTCCGGTTGATGGATCAGGTCGATTGTACATTCTGAGAATACTATCGGCAGCAGTGGCATACGCCAGGATGGTCATTCGTGAAGTTGCTCTAATATCTTCTGAAGAGATTCCCGAGTACGCCGATACTGTTGTAAGATTGCTTCGGAACCAGCCTTGTCCATTTTCTATCAATCCCATTACGGTTACCGCTTGCGGCATCCCGGTACACGACGGTTCTTCTTCACCAGTAAGATGGGTGAAACGCGTATTTGTAAATGATACGCCTTCCAGCACACCGCGTGGAATTGCAGGATACAAAGCGTATGCTTCGTTGAAATAGTCCTGGTATGGATTCGGTATTGGATTATTCCCCGCGTTCAGTACAACAGCAGAGAACAAAGCGACGAAGAGGAGAAATTTTTTCATGGGGTCTGTTCTTCGCGAATGTAAATTATTCCGCTGTTCCGCCGATCATAAAGCCAACCCTGATGATCGGGTTCTGGTAAATGCCATACACTTCCTGGTTGATCGCAAATAATACCATCACATAAGTAGACATATTTCCTATCTCCTGGCTATATCCTCCACCGACGAAGTTTGTTCCGATGAAATATTTCTGTTCTGGCTGGTAATAATTGAATGCGCCGTACAATTCTTCATGCTCTGCGTACGCGAATACCATCGGAAGCGGGTATGCACGTATCCACGCACTCGCACCCCAGATGTTAAGTCCGTTTCTCATGAACCTATCTTTGTAGAAGCGATAGCTTGCTCCAACTCCGGGCATGAGAAAAGGACCGAGCCGGTAACCAACAATCGGTGAAACCTCGAAATAAGTTACATCGCCAAACCGCAGTCCAACGCTGCCGCCATACGCGATTTTTTCCTGCCAGGCTCGTCCCGGCAACGGCTCTTTCTGCGCACACAAGTGCAACGGGAAAAGCGTCAGGAGTAAAAATGCTATTGAAAAAGAGAAATTCCGCACCATTCAAAAATACGACTTAATTCTGCGCGTATGGTTGCCTGTGATTTCGAATAGCTATTTTTATCCGCAATGAAAACAATTGTAATCACCGGCGCATCGCGCGGAATCGGATTTGATACGGCCCTTCACCTGTGTAAAGCCAAACAGCGCGTCATTGCCATTGCGCGTAATCCCGCAGGACTCGAAGCGTTGTACAACGAAGCACGGAAATCGGGAAACGCAGATCACCTCGTAGTCATTCCTGCCGACCTTTCCGATAGTGAACACGTGGCGCAGCTCATCAATCGCATCAGCGAAATTACACCTGTCGCAGATGTTTTGATTAACAACGCAGGTGCACTTATCAATAAACCATTCCGCGAAATCACGCAGGAGGAATTGCTCCGTATCTACCGTGTAAATGTATTTGCACCGTTTGCGTTTACCCAGCAATTGCTTCCGCTGCTCAGCAAAAGTGAAATGGCGCACGTTGTCAATATCGGCAGCGCAGGCGGCGTGAATGGCACAGCGAAGTTTCCCGGCTTATCGGCATACAGCAGCAGCAAAGGTGCCCTGGGCATTCTCAGCGAAGTACTGGCGGAGGAACTTAAAGCGGATAACATTCGCGTGAACTGTCTGGCTCTTGGATCTGCGCAAACGCAAATGCTCTCAGAAGCCTTTCCGGGGTACAAAGCCCCGTTGAGTTCTGCTGAAATGGGAGAATACATCGCCTGGTTTGCCCTGAACGGGCACCGTTATTTCAACGGCAAGGTGCTTCCGGTGACCGTTTCAACGCCCTAATCCGCCGTATTTCGATGATTTCAGAGAATTATTAAAAACTATTCTGATTGTTTTTCAGCCACTTACGTTGAAATGCATGGAATAATCGTCGAGCCTCCTTGTTGAACTCAAAGGCAATGGTACATTTGCAGCCCCGTAAACGACGGGAAGTTCTGTGAAAGTTTAGAAACGTTGAAATTCAGAAAAAATTCGCTGAATAAATTTGGTAGATTGAATGTAGCTGTGTTATCTTTGCAGCCCGTTTGAAAAAACAAGTTCTTTTGAAAAGCGGATTTTTGAAAAATATTCGAAATAAAGTTTGGAGAATTCAAAACGTGTTGTACTTTTGCAGCCCGTTTAACACAAACGAGACGTTCTAAAACAAATTGACTGATTGTCCCGCTTCCGAAAGGAAAAGGGTTTATATATATCAGAAAGTTCTTTGAAAAGATTGGGAAAGGTTAAAGAAACAGACATCTCAATTCGGCGAGGCCGGATTTGAGTGTCAAGCTTAGAATAATTTGCCCCGACCTCCGTCGGGGCGCCAGATCAACTTACAATGGAGAGTTTGATCCTGGCTCAGGATGAACGCTAGCGGCAGGCCTAATACATGCAAGTCGAGGGGCAGCGGGAGTAGCAATACTTGCCGGCGACCGGCGCACGGGTGCGTAACACGTATATAATCTACCTTTTACTGGAGAATAGCCCGAAGAAATTCGGATTAATGCTCCATAATATTATTGGGAGGCATCTCTTGATAATTAAAGCTCCGGCGGTAAAAGATGAGTATGCGCGATATTAGCTAGTTGGTGAGGTAACGGCTCACCAAGGCGACGATATCTAGGGGTACTGAGAGGTTACACCCCCACACTGGTACTGAGATACGGACCAGACTCCTACGGGAGGCAGCAGTAAGGAATATTGGACAATGGTCGCAAGACTGATCCAGCCATGCCGCGTGCAGGATGACTGCCCTATGGGTTGTAAACTGCTTTTGTACGGGAATAAACCCCTCTACGTGTAGAGGGCTGAATGTACCGTAAGAATAAGGGTCGGCTAACTTCGTGCCAGCAGCCGCGGTAAGACGAAGGACCCAAGCGTTATCCGGATTCATTGGGTTTAAAGGGTGCGTAGGCGGGTTGATAAGTCAGTGGTGAAAGCCCAACGCTTAACGTTGGAACTGCCATTGATACTGTCGATCTTGAATGTGTTTGATGTGGGCGGAATATGACATGTAGCGGTGAAATGCTTAGATATGTCATAGAACACCGATTGCGAAGGCAGCTCACAAAGCCATAATTGACGCTGAGGCACGAAAGCGTGGGGATCAAACAGGATTAGATACCCTGGTAGTCCACGCCGTAAACTTTGATCACTCGCTGTTGGCGATACACTGTCAGCGGCTAAGCGAAAGCGTTAAGTGATCCACCTGGGGAGTACGATCGCAAGATTGAAACTCAAAGGAATTGACGGGGGCCCGCACAAGCGGTGGAGCATGTGGTTTAATTCGATGATACGCGAGGAACCTTACCAGGGCTTGAAAGTTAGCGACTATAGGTGAAAGCTTATATCTCTTCGGAGCGCGAAACTAGGTGCTGCATGGCTGTCGTCAGCTCGTGCCGTGAGGTGTTGGGTTAAGTCCCGCAACGAGCGCAACCCCTATTTCTAGTTGCCAACAGGTTATGCTGGGGACTCTAGAGAAACTGCCCGCGCAAGCGGTGAGGAAGGTGGGGACGACGTCAAGTCATCACGGCCCTTACGTCCTGGGCTACACACGTGCTACAATGGCGGAGACAATGGGCAGCTACACAGTGATGTGATGCTAATCTCTAAACTCCGTCTCAGTTCGGATTGAAGTCTGCAACTCGACTTCATGAAGCTGGAATCGCTAGTAATCGCATATCAGCAATGATGCGGTGAATACGTTCCCGGGCCTTGTACACACCGCCCGTCAAACAATGGAAGCTGGGAGTACCTAAAGTCAGTAGTCGCAAGACGCTGCCTAGGGTAAAACCGGTAACTGGTGTTAAGTCGTAACAAGGTAGCCGTACCGGAAGGTGCGGCTGGAATACCTCCTTTCTAGAGAAGCTTCGGCGCAGCAGGTTTACCTGTTGATGTTTGTTTCCTCCTTTCCCTTTTTTTTAACTTATTTATTGCGAGATACCCTCAACGAGTACTCAGTTACTGGCGTGCCACAACCAGGGGCGCGGAAATTAACAGTCCCGTAGCTCAGTTGGTTAGAGCGCTACACTGATAATGTAGAGGTCAGCGGTTCAACTCCGCTCGGGACTACTACGCTTCGTTTTGGGGAATTAGCTCAGCTGGCTAGAGCACCTGCCTTGCACGCAGGGGGTCAACGGTTCGAATCCGTTATTCTCCACACATTCCTCGCAATGGAATACAGTTCTTTGACATATTGGATAGAGAATACAACAGAAGTTTATAATACAAAGAAAGTAAGCAAGGGCGCATGGAGGATGCCTTGGCTCTCAGAGGCGATGAAGGACGTGATTACCTGCGATAAGCCGCGATGAGGTGGAAATAACCATTAATCCGCGGATTTCCGAATGGGGCAACCCGATTGTCTGAAGGACAATCTTCGAAAGAAGCCAACCCGGAGAACTGAAACATCTAAGTACCCGGAGGAAAAGAAAACAAATAGTGATTCCCCAAGTAGTGGCGAGCGAACGGGGAGTAGCCCAAACCAATATTGTTTCGGCAATGTTGGGGTTGTAGGACTGCAACGTTAATTGTTAACTCAAATGGAATTTTTCTGGAAAGTTAAACCATAGAGGGTGATAGTCCCGTACATGTACGGTTAGCAATTATAGCAGTATCCTGAGTACCGCGGGGTCGGAGACGCCCTGTGGGAATCTACCAGCACCATCTGGAAAGGCTAAATACTCCTGAGAGACCGATAGTGAACAAGTACTGTGAAGGAAAGGTGAAAAGAACCGCGAACAGCGGAGTGAAATAGAACCTGAAACCGTGCGCTTACAAGCGGTCGGAGTTCCCTATATGGGAATGACGGCGTGCCTTTTGCATAATGAACCTACGAGTTACTCCTCACTGGCAAGGTTAAGTGATTAAGTCACGCAGCCGAAGCGAAAGCAAGTCTGAATAGGGCGATCAGTCAGTGGGGGTAGACGCGAAACCTTGTGATCTACCCATGGCCAGGTTGAAGGATCGGTAACACGATCTGGAGGACCGAACTGGTAAACGTTGAAAAGTTTTCGGATGAGCTGTGGGTAGGGGTGAAAGGCTAATCAAACTGGGAAATAGCTCGTACTCCCCGAAATGTTTTTAGGAACAGCCTCGAGGTTGAGTATCATAGAGGTAGAGCTACCGATTGGGCTAGGGGGCTTCACCGCCTACCAAACCCTGACGAACTCCGAATGCTATGATATATACTCGGGAGTGAGCCCGCGGGTGCTAAGGTCCGTGGGCGAGAGGGAAAGAACCCAGACCATCTGCTAAGTGCCCCAAAATCTGTGTTAAGTTGATAAAACGTGGTCCGACTGCTGTGACAGCCAGGATGTTTGCTTGGAAGCAGCCATTCATTTAAAGAGTGCGTAACAGCTCACTGGTCGAGCGGTTGGGCGTGGATAATAACCGGGCATCAAACACAGTGCCGAAGCAATGGATTTAGTACTTAATTGTACTGAGTGGTAGGGGAGCATTCTAACAGCAGTGAAGGTGAAGCGTGAGCTTTGCTGGAGCGGTTAGAAAAGCAAATGTAGGTATAAGTAACGATAAGGCAGGTGAGAAACCTGCCCGCCGATAGTCTAAGGTTTCCTGATCAACGTTAATCGGATCAGGGTTAGTCGGGTCCTAAGTCGAAGCCGAAGGGCGTAGACGATGGCCAATTGGTTAATATTCCAATACTAGCATACAGTGCTATGGGGTGACGGAGTAGTGAAAGATCCGCGTACTGACGGAAGTACGTTAAAGACCGTAGATATAGGATGCGTAGGTAAATCCGCGTGACCTGTCGAAAGTTGATAGTACCTTGAGTTTTCGGACAAGAGGATAGTGATCCTAAGCAGACTTCCAAGAAAAACCTCTATGCTTCAGCTGTATGCTACCCGTACCGTAAACCGACACAGGTAGACAAGTAGAGTATACTAAGGCGCTAGGGTGAGCCGTGGCTAAGGAACTAGGCAAATTAACCCCGTAACTTCGGGAAAAGGGGTGCCCTCTTCGGAGGGCCGCAGAGAAATGGGAGCGGCGACTGTTTATCAAAAACACATGGCTTTGCAAAATCGAAAGATGAAGTATAAGGCCTGACACCTGCCCGGTGCTGGAAGGTTAAGAGGAGAGGTTAATCGCAAGATGAAGCTTTGAATCGAAGCCCCAGTAAACGGCGGCCGTAACTATAACGGTCCTAAGGTAGCGAAATTCCTTGTCGGGTAAGTTCCGACCTGCACGAATGGTGTAACGATCGCTCCACTGTCTCAGCCACGAGCCCTGTGAAATTGGAGTAACGGTGAAGATACCGTTTACCCGCAACGGGACGGAAAGACCCCGTGCACCTTTACTATAGCTTTGCATTGAACTTGGGTAAATAATGTGTAGGATAGGTGGGAGACTTTGAAGTGGTGTCGCCAGGCATCATGGAGTCAACCTTGAAATACCACCCTTTGTTTACTTGAGTTCTAACTCCTTCACGGGAGGACATTGCATGGTGGGTAGTTTGACTGGGGTGGTCGCCTCCAAAAGAGTATCGGAGGCTTTCAAAGGTACACTCAACACGCTTGGTAACCGTGTGTAGAGCGCATTAGCATAAGTGTGCTTGACTGTGAGGCCGACAAGCCGAGCAGGTACGAAAGTAGGATAAAGTGATCCGGTGGTTCCGCATGGAAGGGCCATCGCTCATAGGATAAAAGGTACGCCGGGGATAACAGGCTGATCTCCCCCAAGAGCTCACATCGACGGGGAGGTTTGGCACCTCGATGTCGGCTCGTCACATCCTGGGGCTGGAGAAGGTCCCAAGGGTTCGGCTGTTCGCCGATTAAAGTGGCACGCGAGCTGGGTTCAGAACGTCGTGAGACAGTTCGGTCCCTATCTGTTGTGGGCGTTGGAGATTTGAGGGGACCTGACTCTAGTACGAGAGGACCGAGTCGGACATACCGCTAGTGTGCCTGTTGTGCCGCCTAGGTGCAGCGCAGGGTAGCTATGTGTGGATGAGATAAGCGCTGAAAGCATATAAGTGCGAAGCTCGCCTCAAGATGAGATCTCCCTTAAGAGCCGTCAAAGACTATGACGTTGATAGGCTACAGGTGTAAAGGCAGTAATGTCAGAGCCGAGTAGTACTAATTGCTCGATTGCCTTTCTTTGAAAAGAAACTTCTGATGTATTCTCTCCCAATATGTTTTTTAAAATATTAATAGCTTTTGGTGGCTATAGCAACGGGGATCACCTCTTCCCATTTCGAACAGAGAAGTTAAGCCCGTTTGCGCAGATGGTACTGCCCTACAAGGTGGGAGAGTATGTCGCTGCCAGTTTTACAGAAACCCCGATAGAAATATCGGGGTTTCGCTTTTTATACCCCTTTCATCTTTCTGACGTAAATTTGTCGCTCATCTCAGCCTTGTGTTCAATAAACGGATCGCGTTGCTCATCATCATTTTATTCCTCGCCGGAATAAATACGCTCTCCGCTCAAACTCCGGAAGACACAACAAAACCCAAAGTGCCACTCAAAGTAGTTACATTCTCCGAAGAGAATTTCAACTACGGAAACTCCGGCCTGGCTGATTCTGTGTTCTACCGGCTCGATAGTTTCCAGGTCGTTCATCCATTGCTCATCTCCACCGGAAACCTCGGATCACCCGCAAAAACACTTTCTATACAATACACTCCTGCAGAACCATTCTCCGTTCGCCCCGATGCCTTCGGCTATTTCGGGTTCAACCGGTACAACCGAAAATTCTATCACACCAATCAACCGTACACACTGCTCCAGTATTTTGTCGGGCAACCCAAAGAGCAATACGTGGACGTCATTCATGCGAGAAATTTTGGAGACAACCTCAACTTCTCTTTTCATTTTATCCGCGCGCGATCAGAAGGTTTTTACAAACGACAAAATACCAGCAACACCAGTGTGCGAACCAACCTATGGTATAAATCTCCGGGGAAGCGATACGCGTTGATGACCGATATTTTCTGGACGGGCGAAAACGTAGCGGAGAACGGTGGCCTGGCAAACGACTCGTCATTCGAATTTTCGGACCAGCTCGACCGGCAGATTGTATCTGTGAATCTCAACAACGCCGGAACCATTCAGCGGAAACGCGGCGTGTGGATGAAACACACTTTTGCGTTGGGAAAAGTGACGGACACACTGGTGCTCGATAGCGCACGCATGTACACCGTAATCACTCCCGCCTGGGGAATCAGTATCGTGAGTGAATTGTTTGATGAGAAATACAATTACAACGATGCATTTCCACAGTCTGGCTTTTACGATGTAGTGTACCGTGATACAATGGTCACTAATGATTCCACGTATTGCTGGAGAATCAACAACAGTGTGCGGCTTGAAAAATTCGATCAGTACGGTGCGAAAACATTTCACGGATACGTTGGCGCGCGTCATGAAACCGGAGAATATTTCAATGACACGATTTACCGGCATTTTCAAAATGTATATGCCGAGGGAATGGCGAGCTGGACTTCCCGCGACACTTCATTGAATTTCATCGGTCACGCATCTTTTGTTGTTGCCGGGTACAATGCCGGCAATTATTCGTACGATGGACTCGTGCAGGCACCTGTGAATTTCGGAAAGAAAAAGGTCAAAGGAATGTCGCTATTCATCAGGGGATGGGCCGCGGTCACCAGCCCGGATATGATCTACATGAACTATTCGGGCAATCATCTCCAGTGGATCAACTCGTTTGTGAATGAACAGGAAAGCGGACTCAGCGCCGGATTCTCTTACAAGGGATCTTCGTGGATGGAATCGGCAGGCATCAAGTCAACTTTTGTGGAGTATGATGAGCTGCTTTATTTTGACTCTACCTTTTTACCTCAGCAATATAAATCGCCGGTGAATGTCACGAAAGGCGACGTGTATGCTGCATTCAATTTTTCTCCTGTTCACGTGGGTGTGAAATATACTTACACGCATGTCAGCAACGATTCTGTGCTGAGACTTCCGGAACACATTGTTGCCGGTTCCGTGTATGGAAATTTTCAGCTGTTTAAAAAAGCCATGCAGCTCCAGGTCGGTATCGATGCTACCTGGTTCTCCGAATTTACAGCCGCTGCGTATATGCCTGCCGTCGCACAATTCTATTTGCAGAACCAAAGAACGGTGGGCAACTATGTTTACCTCGATCCGTGGGTATCATTCCGCATTAAGCCGGTTCGTGTTTTTATCAAAGCAGAACACATCAACGCAGGGTGGTTCGGAAGAAAATATTTCCTCATGGACCATTACGTCCACAACGACTTCGCTTTGAAAATCGGACTTTCCTGGTTGTTCAACGATTGAGAAAATCCAGTTTCGCGAGGATCTTCTCTGTAGCCCCTACATTGGATTTCACAAAATCACCGGCGAGCTTTCCGGATTCCTTGCGGTACGCCTGATCAGTCAGCAATGCATCGAGTATTGACTGAAGTTCAGTCGCGGTGTGAACACCAAACCCGCCTTTGCATTGGATCAGCCCGAGCGCCTCATTGAATTTTCCGTACATCGGACCAAATACAACCGGTATTCCATACACCGCGGCTTCCAATGTGTTGTGAATGCTTTTTCCAAATCCGCCGCCGATGTAAGCCACATTTCCATAGCGGTACAAGGAAGAAAGCATGCCGATATTGTCAATGATCAGGACTTGACATTCAGGTTCACCCATGGTCTCAACAAGACGTGAATACCGGTAGATGCCTGAACTTTTTACTCCGTTGGCAATCAATGCTGTTTCAACCTGCTCAATGCGGAACGGGGAAATTTCATGCGGGGCAATGATCATTTTCCATCCGGAAGTAAAATGTTTTTTCAGCGCCGGGAAAAGATGGTCTTCATCGGTTTTCCACGTGCTTCCCGCTACGATCACGTTTCCGTTCAATGCAATCGTTTCAGCAACAGGAATTGGTTTCGCTGTTGCTGCAATTTCTGCAACACGATCAAAGCGGGTATCGCCGGCAACCGAACTATTTTTCACACCGATGGTATGGATCAGCGCCAGCGAATTTTCATCCTGCGTGAAAATGTGTGTGTAATTTTTTAGCGCCGTCCGAAAAATTTCTCCGTGTCCTTTGAAAAACACCTGGTCGTTCCTGAAAATTGCTGCGATGAGATAATGCGGAATGTTCCGGCGGTGAATTTCTTCGAGATGGTTCAGCCAGAATTCGTACTTCACAAAAACTACCGCTGCAGGATTCACAATGTCGAGAAACCGTTTTGCATTCGCCCGGGTATCCAATGGAAGATAAGTGATGATATCGGCGCCCGCATATTTTTTTCTCACCTCGTATCCGGAAGGAGAGAAAAACGAAAGCAGGATTCTGTACCCCGGAAAATCTTTGCGGATACGTTCCATCAACGGTCGTCCCTGCTCGAATTCTCCCAATGACGCGCAGTGAAACCAGATGATAGGACTCGAATCTTTGCTGACCGCCTCGCGAAGATTTTCGAAAAGATTTTTTCTGCCGTGGACCCACAACCGCGCTTTGATAATGAAGAGTGAAGCAAACCGGATCAGGGCGCCATAACAGAAAATCCCCAGCGAATAAAACGCTTTCATCCGTTAGATATATTCGCGCTTGTTACGGCGATACAGTGGGATAACCCATCCTGCACGCGCACCCCAGGTGAGATCCGTACGCTGGCGGGTATCGGCCCGCATGAGATCAAAATCCCAGGAGCGACGGCTTTTCGTAAAACCCTGCATGGCTTCGAAGCCCACATAGAAATTCACAAATCGCGAATTACTCATGTACCAGTAGCCTACGAACTGCGACAAAGAAAGGCCGGAAGTCATGCGGTCATATCCTTTCAGGTAATCACCCGAAAGCTGCGGAGACCGTCCGCCATTATCGAGAATCCTGATCTTATGCTGCATAATGCCAATGCCAAACGTAACGAGGATGCCACTGTTTCTATTCGGAGAAATTTCTTTGATCGGGAACAGGTGTCCGTATTGCGCATGAAGCGTAAAACCGCGTTCAAAAATCCGGAGATCGGCTAATTTTCCCTCCTGGTCAATCACGTACCCGTCAGACGTCATGATGCTGTCCAGGATACCATTTTCTTTCACGTCCTCACCGAAAATGTAGTTCCATTCCACAGCGAAAAAATGATTCTTTTTCGACTTATACCCGGCGTATGCGCCTATGGTCGAATGATTGCCGAAACGCTCGTAGAGGTCACCGTCGGGCATGTGAAATCCATAGCTGGCTGCAACAAATCCGGTACTTAAGAGAGAATCGCGGACATTACGTTTTTGAGCAGAAAGCGAAAGAGTTGTAATCACCAGTATTGCCAGCGAAAACGCACCACGGAAACAACATTTGTTCAGCACGGGTTAAAGATAACTAAAAGACGCGTAATTGACCTAAAAACAGAGGCGAAACGGGCCAATTTAGCTATCTTCGCACGATTGTAATTGAACCAGAAATGACTACTGCGGTAAAGAAAATTCAGATGGTTGACCTGCTTGGTCAATATGGAAAAATCCAGAAGGAAATTGATGAAGCTGTTCTGAACGTTATTCGCTCATCGGCGTACATCAACGGACCTGAAGTGAAATCGTTCAAGGCGGAGCTCGAAGCGTATCTCGGCGTAAAACATGTGATTCCGTGCGCAAACGGAACGGATGCTTTGCAGATTGCCATGATGGCGCTTGGACTGAAACCCGGCGATGAAGTAATCACGGCCGATTTCACGTACGTGGCTACTGCGGAGGTAATCGCGCTGCTCGGGCTTACACCCGTGCTGGTTGACGTTTACCCCGGAACTTTCGACATCAACGTTGAGGCGTTTGAAAAAGCCATTACGCCGAAAACAAAAGCAATTGTTCCTGTTCACCTGTTTGGCCAATGTGCCGACATGGAGCGCATCATGGCTGTTGCCAAAAAGCACAACCTGTTTGTGATTGAAGATACAGCACAGGCTATCGGTGCGACGTATACGTACAGCGATGGGAAAACTACGAAAGCGGGAACCATCGGTGATATTGGGTGCACATCTTTTTTCCCTTCGAAAAATCTCGGGTGTTTCGGTGACGGCGGTGCGATGTATACCAACAACGACGAATACGCGACGAAGATGCAGGTCATTGCCAATCACGGGCAGAGTACATTGTACTACCACGACAGCATCGGCGTGAATTCACGTCTTGACAGTATTCAAGCGGCGATCCTGCGCATCAAACTTCGTCATCTCGATGAATATGCAGCTGCGCGAAACCGTGTCGCAGATTATTACGATAAAGCATTTGCCAATCATCCAAAACTGACAACACCTGCGCGTGCGAAAAAAACGGATCACGTGTTTCACCAGTATACCTTGCAATTGTCAGGAGCGAACCGCCAGGAGTTGAAAGATTTTCTTGCGGCGAAAGGAATTCCTTCCATGATTTATTACCCGGTTCCGCTCCACATGCAAAAAGCATATCTCGATCCGCGTTACAAAGCAGGGGATTTCCCGGTAACGGAACAGTTGTGCGCTTCGGTATTTTCACTGCCGATGCATACCGAACTCGATGAAGAAACGCTGAAGTTCATCACGGATTCGGTTAAAGAATTTCTAAATTAATTAATGTCTTATATGAACATTGCTGTTGTAGGTACCGGTTACGTCGGACTTGTTACCGGAACCTGTTTAGCTGAAACGGGGAATAACGTGATCTGCGTCGACATCGATGCCGCGAAAGTGGAAAAGATGCGAAGTGGAATCATTCCCATTTACGAACCGCATCTCGATGTGTTGTTCGAGCGGAATATCAAACAGGGACGTTTGAAGTTCACAACCAATCTTGAAGAGGCAGTTGCGAATGCCAAGCTGATTTTTCTTGCATTGCCAACTCCTCCGGGAGAAGACGGCTCAGCAGATTTGTCGTACGTGCTTGGTGTTGCTGAACAACTTGGCAAGATCATCAAAGAGTACAAAGTGATCATTGACAAGTCAACGGTTCCGGTTGGAACTGCAGACAAAGTTCACGCAGCGGTTGCTAAAAATGCGAAGGTAGAATTCGATATTGTTTCCAACCCGGAATTTTTGCGCGAAGGTTTTGCTGTTGATGATTTCCTGAAACCTGATCGTGTAGTGATCGGAACGAGCAGCGAACGCGCGAAAAAACTCATGGAGGAATTGTACAAGCCGTACGTTCGCCAGGGGAACCCGATTATTTTCATGGATGAAAAATCGGCGGAGCTCACGAAGTACGCAGCAAATGCATTTCTCGCGACGAAGATCACCTTCATGAACGAGATCGCAAACCTCTGCGAGAAAGTGGGTGCAGACGTGGACAAAGTGCGTATCGGCATTGGTTCTGATGACCGCATCGGAAAACGTTTTCTTTTTCCAGGAATCGGTTACGGCGGAAGCTGCTTCCCGAAAGACGTACAGGCACTTGCCCGTTCGGCGAAGGAAGTGAATTACGACATGAAGATCCTTGATGCCGTCATGGAGATCAACGAGAATCAGAAAACGATTATCGTTCCGAAGCTGATGAAATACTTCAACGACGATCTCAAGGATAAAAAGATCGCGATCTGGGGACTGGCGTTCAAGCCTGATACAGATGACATCCGCGAAGCTCCGGCACTTTACATCATCGAAGATCTGCTCGAAGCAGGTGCAAACATTTCTACGTACGATCCGGAGGGCATGAAGAATGTCCGGAAAGTTTTCGGCGATAAAATTCTCTACGGTATTGATGAATATTCCGTGCTCGAAGATGCAGACGCTTTGGTGATCTGCACCGAGTGGAGTTTGTTCCGCACACCGGATTTCGAACGGATGAAATCACTTTTGAAAAACAAAGTAATTTTCGACGGACGCAATCTCTACGGTCTTGACCAGATGGAAGAGCAAGGATTTTATTACTGCAGCATCGGGCGTGCGGTGGTTACCAACTAAGCCGATTGTATGAGCGAAAAGAAAAGAGTTCTCATTACCGGTGCCGCCGGCTTTCTCGGTTCTCATCTCTGCGATCGTTTTATCGCTGAAGGTTGCCACGTGATCGGGATGGATAATCTCATCACCGGTGATCTCAAAAACATCGAGCACCTGATGAAGCTCGAGAATTTCGAATTCTACCATCACGACGTTTCGAAATTTGTTTTTGTTCCGGGCGACCTGGATTACATCATGCATTTCGCATCGCCGGCGTCGCCGATCGATTACCTCAAAATTCCAATCCAGACTTTGAAAGTTTCTTCACTCGGTACGCACAATCTTTTGGGATTGGCACGCGTGAAGAAAGCCCGCATACTGGTTGCATCCACTTCCGAAGTGTACGGTGATCCAACGGTTCACCCGCAAACGGAAGATTACTGGGGCAACGTAAATCCCATTGGTCCGCGCGGCGTGTACGATGAAGCGAAACGTTTCATGGAAGCGATCACGATGGCGTATCACACGTATCACGGAGTAGAAACGCGGATCGTTCGTATATTCAATACCTACGGTCCACGCATGCGCCTGAACGACGGTCGCGTATTGCCGGCTTTCATTGGCCAGGCGTTGCGCGGCGAAGACCTCACCATTTTCGGTGACGGTTCACAAACGCGTTCGTTCTGTTACGTGGATGATCTCGTGGAAGGAATTTACCGTTTGCTGATGAGCGATTACGCGCACCCGGTAAACGTGGGTAACCCGCAGGAGATCACGATCGGAGATTTCGCTGAAGAAATCATCAAACTCACCGGCACAACACAAAAAGTGGTTTACCACGATTTACCGGTGGATGATCCGAAGCAACGCCAGCCAGACATTACACAGGCACGCAAACTTCTCGGGTGGGAACCAAAGATCGATCGTGCAGAAGGACTGAAGCGGACGTATGCGTATTTCAAAAGTCTTTCACACGATGAGCTTTACAAAAAAGATCATCGCCAGTTTGATAAAAAGTAATTCGAAACATGAGCGCTGAATATTTTGTTCACCCGAGTGCCATTGTTGATGAAGGCTGTGATATCGCTGCCGGAGTTAAGATCTGGCATTTTTCGCACATCATGCCCGGATGCAAAATCGGGGAGAACTGCAACATCGGACAGAACGTGGTGATTTCACCGGAAGTTGTTCTCGGGAGAAATGTAAAAATCCAGAACAATGTTTCGTTGTACACCGGTGTCACCTGCGACGATGATGTTTTTCTTGGACCATCCTGCGTGTTTACGAACGTAACGAATCCGCGAAGTGCTGTAAACCGTCGCGGACAATATTCGAAAACACATGTGGGCAAAGGTGCAAGCATCGGCGCGAATGCAACAATCGTCTGTGGTCACGATATTGGCGCGTTTGCATTCATCGGTGCGGGCGCTGTAGTCACGAAAACTGTTCCTGCGTATGCGTTGCTCGTGGGAAATCCGGCGAAGCAAATGGGATGGATGAGTGAATACGGTCATCGCCTGAAATTCGACGCGGACGGAAACGCAGAGTGCCCGGAATCAAAAGAAAAATACCGGCTTCAGAACGGAGCAGTAACAAAAGCATAAAGTGAGCTCAAAAATAAAATTTGCGGTAATCGGCCAGGGACATATCGGTAAGCGACATGCAGAAATGGTGCGTCGTAACCCCGGTAGTGAACTGGTTGCTGTGTGTGATGTTCTTCCGAAGGAGAAGACAGGGAACGAAAATATTTCTGAGAAATATTATTCTTCCGTGGAGGAAATGATGAGTGCGCACCCGGAAGTTGAAGTCGTGAATATCTGCACGCCCAATGGGTTGCATGCCGCACATTCTATTCTTGGACTGGAGCACGGCAAGCATGTGGTGATTGAGAAGCCGATGGCTTTGCATCGCCAGGATTGCGAACAGGTGGTGTATAAAGCGCTGCAGCATCAGAAACAGGTTTTCTGCGTGATGCAAAACCGGTATTCGCCTCCGTCTGTGTGGCTGAAGAAACTCGTGGATGAAAAAATCATTGGCGATGTGTACATGGTACAGTTGAACTGTTACTGGAACCGCGACGAACGTTATTACAAGAAAGGTAATTGGAAGGGCACGCAGGAACTTGACGGTGGAACACTGTTCACGCAATTTTCGCACTGGATTGATTTGCTGTATTGGTTGTTTGGTGACCTTACGGACATACAGGCGAAATTTGCAGATTTCAATCACGCATCACTTACCGAGTTCGAAGATTCAGGCTACATCAATTTCCGTTTTGTGAACGGAGGAATGGGTAGCATCAATTACTCGACCGCGGTGTGGGACAAAAATCTGGAGAGCAGTATTTCCGTGATCGGAAGTAAAGGCAGTGTGAAAGTAGGTGGACAATACATGGACAAAGTAGAGTATTGTCACGTGAAAGATTACGCGCTTCCTATTCTCGAAGAAACGGCTCCGGCAAACGATTATGGCGGATACAAAGGTTCAGCAAACAACCACGATCACATGATTCAAAATGTGATTGACACGCTTACAGGCAAAACATCTATAACCACGAACGCGCTGGAAGGCATGAAGGTGGTTGATATTATAGAACGCATTTACGCATTCCGCAAAGCGGATAGAAAAAGTTAATCTATGTCTATCTACAAAGAGATACTTAAGAAAAAAGCGCCGATTGCTGTTATCGGTTTAGGTTATGTTGGATTGCCAATTGCGCTCGCATTTGCACGCAAGTGTAAAGTCATTGGTTTTGATATCAATGCGAAAAGAGTCGCAATGATGCAAAAGGGCATTGACCCAAGCAACGAGCTTCCGAAAAGCGAATTCAAGGGCTGCGACATTTCGTTCACTGCAGAATTGAAAGATCTGCGCAAAGCGAAATTTTTCATCATCGCCGTTCCAACACCCATTGATGAACACAACCTTCCTGACCTGAAACCTTTGCTCGCGGCTTCTGCGACAGTAGGGAAGTGCCTGAAGAAAGGCGACTACGTTGTTTTCGAATCGACCGTTTACCCGGGATGCACCGAAGAAGACTGCATTCCTGTTCTCGAAAAAGAATCCGGGTTGAAATTCAAAAAAGATTTCAAAGTCGGGTATTCTCCGGAGCGGATTAATCCCGGAGACAAGGAACACACGATCACGAAAATTCTGAAAGTGGTTTCCGGTTGCGATGCAGAAAGTCTGGAAGAAATTGCGAAGACGTATGAAATCATCGTGGAGCCCGGAACGCATCGTGCAGCATCGATCAAAGTTGCGGAAGCAGCGAAGATCATTGAGAACACACAGCGCGACGTGAACATTGCTTTGATGAACGAGCTTTCCATCATCTTCAACAAGATGAACATCAATACGTACGACGTACTTGCTGCGGCCGGAACGAAATGGAACTTCCTGAAATTTTCACCGGGCCTGGTAGGCGGTCACTGCATTGGTGTTGATCCGTACTACCTCACGCACAAAGCCGAATCGCTCGGTTATCACGCACGCGTGATTAACTCCGGGCGTTATGTGAACGACTCGATGGGCTTTTACGTAGCGAAAACTACCGTGAAGAAAATCATCGCTGCCGGCAAAAACATTTCGAAAGCGCGCATACTTATTATGGGCGCAACGTTCAAAGAAAATGTGAGCGACATCCGCAATTCAAAAGTAGCCGACATTGTGAAGGAGTTGAAATCGTTTGGTGTTGATGTTCACGTAGCTGATCCGCATGCCGACAATGACGAGCTGAAACACGAATATGGTTTTGGGTTGAACAAAATCGGCAAAGGATACAACGGTGTGATCGTTGCGGTGAATCACAAAGAGTACATGGGACTTGATGAAAAATTCTTCGCGTCAATTCTCGTGGATAAAGGCGTGTTGGTGGACGTGAAAGGGATTTACAAGGGGAAGGTGAAGAAATTGCCTTACTGGAGTTTGTAATTATTCCGCAGCCATGGCAACTTTCGCACTGAATGACGGAGAGGAAATTGTGCTGGAGGATACAATGTGCCGGTGGATCCCGGGAAGTACACAGGCACACGCTTGTGCTTTTTACCTGACGACGGAACGTGTGGTAGTGGAGCAGGATGAAAATGCCATGATGGGTTTCCTCGTGAAGGCGCTTGTCCCGGCAACACAACAGCGAATTGTGTTGGATATTTCCCTGGATGACCTGAAGGAATTCCGGGAAGAAAAATTCGGACTGGGTAAAGTTATTTACATCGAAAGTACAGACGGCAGGCGCGGTAAAGTTTTGACAGACAAACGCGGGGAATTTTTAGCGCGTCTCGAATAAAGGATCAATGAGCGAATTTGTATTACAAGCCGGAGAAAAATTACTCATCAACGATCCGCATGCGAAGTGGATCATGGGTGAGATGAACGCTGTGCCTGGAAGAATCCGCCTGACCAACACCCGGTTCGTTTTCGAAAAACCGGAGCATGGATATTTCAGTTTCCTGAAATTCCTGTTCAAAGGATTGGGTGCGCAGATTGTGTTTGAAATTAAGCGCACGGATATTACTGCGGCGACCAAGGCAGAAGGAATGAAAAAGTCGCGACTGGTGATTGAAACGAAATACGAGCGCCCGAAAACATTTGACACCATGAAAATGGATACGATTATCGGGGAGCTCAATAAAACGATTGTAAAGTCTGAATAGAATGACAAACGTATTGGTTACAGGAGGTGCAGGGTTCATTGGTTCGCATGTGGTGCGCCGGCTGGTGAACACGTACCCGCAGTATCACATTTTCAACCTGGATGCGCTCACATACGCAGGCAATCTTGAAAACCTCCGCGATATTGAATCCAAACCGAACTACACGTTTGTCAAAGGTGATATTACGGACGGAAATTTTCTGCAGGAACTTTTTGAAAAACACAATTTCACGTACGTTGTTCACCTGGCTGCGGAGTCGCATGTCGATCGTTCGATCTCAAATCCGATTGAGTTTGTGATGACGAACGTGGTTGGAACGGTGAACCTGCTGAATGCCGCAAAGCACGCGTGGTCCGCAAGGACTCCTTCGGAGAAAGATAGTTTCGACGGAAAGCGATTTTACCACGTTTCAACCGATGAAGTGTATGGCGCTTTGGGTGAAACCGGAATGTTCACGGAAGACACCAAGTACGATCCGCATTCACCGTACTCCGCTTCGAAAGCAAGCTCTGATCATTTTGTGAGAGCGTACCACGATACATATGGATTGCCGATTGTGATTTCCAATTGTTCGAACAATTACGGTTCGCACCATTTTCCGGAGAAGTTGATTCCACTGGCGATTCACAACATCAAGAACAACAAACCGATTCCGGTTTACGGAAAAGGTGAGAACGTCCGCGACTGGCTGTGGGTGGAAGATCACGCACGTGCCATTGACGTGATCCTGCACAAAGGAAAGAATGGTGAAACGTATAACATCGGCGGGCACAACGAATGGAAGAACATCGACCTTATCCATTTGCTCTGTACCATCATGGATAAGAAACTCGGACGCACAGAAGGAGAATCGGCTAAGCTCATCACGTTTGTGAAAGATCGCGCCGGTCACGATTTGCGCTATGCCATTGATGCAACGAAACTGAAAAATGATTTAGGCTGGATGCCTTCGCTGCAGTTTGAAGAAGGGCTGGAGAAGACGGTGGATTGGTATTTAACGAACGAGACGTGGTTGAATCACGTAACGTCCGGAGAGTACAAGAAGTTTTACGAGGAGCAATACGTGAAGAGGTAGTGCCACGAAGGCACTAAGGCACAAAGCTTCACTAAGTTCTTTGTGGTTCTTGGAGACTTAGAGTCTTAGTGGCAAAAAAATAAGGATGTACGAAAAGACGTGGCATGTCACCTCGGCTCCGCTCGGTCTGACAAGTGAACACAAAGAAGATGTACGATAAAATCTGGCATAAGGAAAGTATTGAATCAAGACGTTTTCTTGTGACGGGCGGCGCTGGCTTTATCGGCTCGCATCTCGTAGAGTATTTGCTGAAGCATGGTGCGAAAGAAGTGCGCGTGCTCGATGATCTTTCCACCGGATTTATTTCGAACATGAATTCGTTCATGGAACACCCGGCGTTTACGTTCATCACCGGAAGTATTGTGAACCTCGAAACGTGCACAAAGGCATGCGAGGGAATTGATTACGTATTGCATCATGCTGCACTGGGTTCCGTGCCGCGTTCGATCGATAACCCGATTGCCACACATCTTGTGAATGCGGACGGTTTCCTGAACATGCTCGTGGCCGCACGCGACGCGAAAGTGAAACGTTTCATTTACGCGAGTTCATCTTCCGTGTACGGCGACAATACCGATTCGCCGAAGACAGAAGAGAACGTTGGTCGCTCACTTTCTCCTTACGCGGTAACGAAAAAACTCAACGAACAATACGCAGCGGTATTCGCAGACCTGTACGAAATGGATGTACTCGGTTTCCGGTACTTCAATATTTTCGGACCGCGGCAAAATCCGGCAGGTGCATACGCTGCAGCAATTCCACTGTTCATTGATGGATTGCTGAACAACAAACCCGTTTATATCAATGGCGATGGATTGCAATCGCGCGATTTTACGTTCGTGAGCAACGTCGTGAAAGCAAATATGCTTGCTCTGACAGCACCATCAGAAAAAGTCCGCGGACAGGTTTTTAATATTGCTGCGGGCGGATCAACTTCTGTTCTGGAGATTTTCAATGCGTTGAAGAAATTTTCGGGTTCTTCGGTTGAGGCGATTCACCGCGAAGACCGTAAAGGTGAGATCAGGGATTCGTGTGCGGATGTTTCGAAGGCGAAAGCAGCATTAAATTATGAAGCCGAAGTTAATTCGGAAACGGGGTTGCGCCTGACTGTAGAGTGGTTCAAATCAACCCTCTAATTTTTATCCACACCCGTTGATAAAATCCCTGCCGGAATCACAATTTCCAGAGGTAAATTTGCTCCTCAATCAAGAGTAAATTATGTCCACCACCACCGAACGTATAAACATCCGCAAAGTTGCCGCTGAACTCAACATCGACGCGAAGCAGGTAACGGCCACCATAGAATTGCTCGACGAAGGGGCAACCATTCCATTCCTCTCACGTTACCGGAAAGAAATGACCGGCTCACTCGATGAGGTACAGATTGCCAGCGTGCGCGACCGCATGGAGCAATTGCGCAACCTCGAACAGCGGCGTGAGTTTATCATCAGCACCATTGAAGAGCAGGGCAAGATGACCGATGAACTCCGCGGGAAACTGGATTCTGCCGACAACATCAACCAGCTCGAAGATTTGTATCTCCCGTACAAACCGAAACGCAAAACCCGCGCAACGATTGCGCGTGAAAAGGGTCTCGAGCCACTCGCGCTGTTTCTCCTGGAACAGAAAAACGGAAGCGCGAAAGACAAAGCGGAAGAATTTGTCAGTGCCGAGAAAGAAGTGGAAGATGCTGACGCCGCATTGGATGGCGCACGCGATATCATTGCCGAAATGGTGAGTGAAGATGCGCAGGCGCGTGAAGCCTTGCGGAAACTTTTCCGCGAATCTGCTTTGGTACGCAGCCGCGTGGTTGCAGGTAAGGAAGTTGACGGAGAAAAATTTCGCGATTACTTCAACTGGGACGAAGCCCTGATGGCCTGTCCTTCTCACCGCATGCTCGCGATGCGCCGCGGAGAGAACGAAGGCATTCTTATGCTCGATATTGCACCGGATGCCGATGCTGCGCTGGCTGTGCTCGGAAAGAAATTCCTCAAAGCGAAAAACGAATCTGCGGAACATGTTGAAGCCGCAGTGCTCGGCGCTTATAAGCGATTGCTGCAGCCTTCGCTCGAAAACGAATTCCGCCAGCTGACCAAAGAACTTTCCGACACGAAAGCCATTGAGGTATTTGCGCAGAACCTGCGCGAGCTGTTGCTTTCTTCTCCGCTCGGACAAAAAGTTGTGCTGGCACTTGATCCCGGATTCAAATCGGGTGTGAAAGTGGTGGTGCTCGATCGCCAGGGAAAATTGCTGGAGCACACCGTGATTTATCCACACGTTCCGCAACGCGAAGTGCGCGCATCCGAAGACTCGCTTTACCGTTTAATCGCGAAACACCAGGTGGAAGCCGTTTCCATTGGTAACGGAACAGCAGGACGCGAAACGGAAGAGTTTGTGCGGGCGATGCAGGAAATTCCGAAAGACATTCTGATCGTGATGGTCAATGAAAGCGGTGCATCTGTTTATTCAGCATCGGAAGCTGCGCGCGAAGAATTTCCAAATGAAGACGTGACCGTTCGCGGTGCAGTTTCCATTGGAAGACGCCTGACCGATCCGCTTGCGGAACTCGTGAAGATTGATCCGAAATCCATTGGAGTGGGACAATACCAGCACGATGTTGATCAGCCTTTGCTGAAGAAAAAACTGGATGAAGTTGTTGAAAGCTGCGTGAACGCTGTGGGTGTTGAACTCAACACCGCGAGCAAGCAATTGCTTTCATACGTTTCCGGTATCGGGCCTTCACTCGCCAAAGCGATTGTGGAATACCGCAATGAAAACGGTCCATTCCGGTCGCGGAAAGATTTATCCAACGTTCCGCGGCTGGGAAGCAAAGCCTTCGAACAGGCCGCTGGATTTTTACGCATCCGCAACGGAGTAAATCCGCTTGATCAGAGCGCCGTTCACCCGGAAACATATCCGATTGTGGAACAGATGGCGAAGGACCTCGGTTCTTCCATCGAAAATCTCATTGGCGACAAAGAGATCCGCAAAAAAGTGGACGTAAAAAAATACGTGACGGAAACAGTTGGTCTTCCAACACTCAATGATATTCTGAAAGAACTCGACAAGCCCGGTCGCGATCCGCGGAAGGAGTTCGAAGCGTTCAAATTCCAGGATGGCGTGAGCGAGATCAAGCATTTGCGTGAAGGCATGCGCCTGCCGGGAATTGTAACCAACGTCACCAACTTTGGAGCGTTTGTAGACATTGGCGTTCACCAGGACGGACTCGTGCACATTTCGCAGCTTGCGGATACATTCGTGGATGATCCGAACAAGATTGTGAAAGTGCAGCAGAAAGTGATGGTGACGGTGGTGGAAGTGGATGCGGCGAGAAAGCGGATTGCACTTTCGATGAAAGGTGAAAGACCAGCTGCGAAAGCCACTCCAAAAGTTCCGATTCCGAAAGCGGGAAATTCAAAACCAGCAGCTGGGGCGGCCAAGGGAAAATCATCGGGAAATGATTGGATGGATCAGCTGGAGGCGTTGAAGAATAAGTTGGGATGACAAAGACGCATCCGGCTTTTACTTTTTTACACGGCGACACGGCGCATTTTTACGGTATTTCTTATTCTAAGCCCGGGCGGTCACGGCGGGATAACGGTAACTCAATCGCTTTTAGCGATTGAGTACTGTGCTTCGATCAACCATAACCTTGTTATAGAATGAAAGATTTCCGCTTATCGGAAATCTCATTTGGTCTCGCCGTGACCGCCCGGGCTTAGAACGGGTCTTGTGCTTCTTTTAGCGCCGCGTCGCCGTGTCAAATATCAAATACCCAACTGAGACATTACCCCGGCTTCGCGTTGTGAAGAGAACTGGTTTCTATTCCCTAACTTCGGGTATCCCTATGAGCCTCTTTAGCAATCTTTTCAAGCGAACACCACCTTCTGAACCCATTGATTTATCAATCATCGGCATTGATATGCACTCGCATTTCATTCCCGCAATTGATGATGGCGCGCAAACCATAAATGATAGCGTGGAGATGATTACCACCATGGCAGGACTCGGCTACCGGAAAGTAATTACCACGCCGCACATCATGGGCGATTTCTACCGCAACACGCCTGAGATCATCAATGCTGGCTTGGAGCAGGTGAGAAAAGAAGTAGCTGCTGCGGGTGTGTCGATTGAAATCGAAGCGGCTGCGGAATATTATTTCGATTTCGAACTCGAACGCAAACTCGACAATGAAAAATTGCTCACCATGGGCGACAATTATTTATTGTTCGAAGTGTCGTACATGAATTCACCCGACAATCTCGACGGGATCATTTTCAAGATGCAAACGCAGGGATACAAACCCATTCTTGCGCATCCGGAACGATATCCGTATTGGTTTCGCGACATGGGCAATTTCGAACGCCTCAAAGACAAAGGAGTTTTCTTCCAGCTCAACCTGAATTCACTGACCGGCCATTATTCACCAGCTACGATGAAAGTAGCGGAGCAGATGATTGACAAAGGCTGGTATGAATTCCTGGGAAGTGATTGTCACCACGTGGGGCATCTCGAACTGATCAAAAAAGTGAGGAGTGCGCCGGCGTTGCGAAAGCTGGTGGAGAGCGGGAAGCTACTGAACAGTACCTTGTAACCCTGGCCTGATCCTTGCATTTTTTTACCACGGCGACACGGGGCAAAACTTAAGCGTTACCCGCGCGGCGCGGCGAATGGAAAATATCACTGCGTGATATCATTTTACAAACAGTTTTGTGTTCAACGTTAAATCGCAAAGCGATTTACTCCGTTCGCCGTGCTGCGCAAGTAATGGTTGAGAAATAAAATCGCGGTGCCGCCGTGTCGCCGTGGTGAAATTGAGATGCGTCTATCTCACGGCTTCTTATGCTTCCACCTTTTATGCGACCACAACCAATACTCCGGTTTGGAACGGATATCATTCTCCAGCAACCGCGTTACTTTTTCCGTGATCTCTCCATGTGCTATTTCCCGAGGAGCGGGTGCAACATCAACAAACTCCAGCGAGTAATACCCGCGTTTTACTTTGGTGATCCGCGCATACACAACGGGCTGATCGTGGTCTTTCGCGAATTTTTCTGTGCCGAATAAAACACCGGTTTCCTGGTTGAGAAAATTCATCCAGTAGGCCCGGTCCGGTCGTGGTGGCGACTGATCGATTGCAAACACAATGGCCGATAAATTTTTGCGTTCACCGGCGTAAAATGCTTTGACCTCATTGCGCGGAAGCATGAGCGTGCGGTACTCGCTTCGTTTTTTACGAAGGACACCGTCGAGATATGTATTGGACAGCGGCTGGTAAATCACCACAGCCTGGTGGCGCACATGCAGGTTGATTCCGGTCAGGAATAATTCCCAGCTGTTGTAATGTCCTACGGCAATGATCACGTCTTTTCCCTGGTCGTAGTAGTTGCGGATCAGCTCCGGATTTTTGCACACGAGGTATTTACGCAGGTCGTCTTTGGAAATGGAAAAGGCACGGATGCCGTCCATTACCACATCGCCGAGATGTTTGTAGAAAAGCTTCGCAATAGTGCTACGTTCACCGGGTGATTTTTCCGGAAACGAATTGGCCAGGTTGGTATCGACTACTTTTCTCCGGTACCGAAGGATGTAGTACAAAAAGATGTAGATCACCCAGGAAACACCAAAGGCAATCCGTAACGGGAGAAGGGAAAGCGGCTTGAGCAGGAGATAATACAGCAACCGGCTGAAAATGTGCATTCCATCGGCCTTCTTATCGTGCATGAACCCAAAATTAGTGCTTCCGGGCCATTAGGTGACATTTTCCATGAATTATGTACCTTTACACTTTCCCGATACAAAGGGATAGTACAGATAACAGATTCCCGTCGCAGCGGGACAATCCAAAATTCAGAATGGAACAGGAAAATACAAACCCTTCGGGGATGGAATACAATACCGGTTTGCCTATTATGGCCATCGCCGAGTATGGAAGAAACGTGCACAGGATGATTGATTACTGCCTGACGCTTACTGATCGTGCAGAAAGAACACGCTGTGCAAAATCAATTGTGCGCGTGATGGCAATCCTCAATCCCACGTTGAAGGAGTACTCGGATTACGAGCATAAATTGTGGGATCACCTGTTCATCATTTCAGAATTTAAGCTGGATGTTGATTCTCCGTTTCCAATGCCACAGCCGGAGACATTGAAATCGAAACCGGAACTAATCAAGTATCCGCAAAGCGATATTCGTTTCCGTCACTACGGGAAAATCCTGGAGGATCTTATCCAGAAGGCAATGGCCGAAGAAGATCCGAAGAACCGCGAGATCTTTACCGAACAGCTGGCGCAGCTGATGAAACGTCATTACCTGAACTGGAACCGCGATTCCGTGAATGATGCGTTGATCGTTGAACAACTCGAGTCGCTTTCCAAAGGAAAACTGAAAGTGAGCGAGAATTTCCGCTTCCTGCACACCAGCGAAATTCTTCCCCGCAATGCAATTCCGCAGAACCAGATGCACCACCGGGAGAATAAGAAGAATAATAATAATAACAAGAAGAAGAAGAAGCGATAAGTCATTGCGAGCGAAGCGAAGCAATCCCGTCTCCGAAGAGGGGATTGCTTCGTTCCGCTTCGCTACTCTCGCAATGACGTAGGAGGCGCTCCCAACTCCGCACTGAATAACTCCACACTCCTTCGTTAATAAGTTTCACGCCGCATCTTCTGCAGGCTGAACTTCCCATTCTAATTTAGACATCGATAAAAAAACGGTGTCATGAGTTCATTCGAAATTATTGGTGGTAAACGTTTAAGCGGGGAAGTAGTTCCGCAGGGTGCCAAGAACGAAGCCTTGCAGATTCTTTCTGCAGTTTTGCTCACGCCGGAAAAGATGACGATCAAAAACGTTCCGGATATCGTGGACGTGAATAAACTCATCGACCTCCTGCGCGATCTCGGTGTGAAGGTCGAGAAAACCGGCACGGAGGAATATACGTTCCAGGCCGACAACGTTGACATCAACTACATCAACTCCGATAAATTCAAGAACAAAGGTGGCGCATTGCGCGGATCGATTATGATCGTGGGCCCGCTTTTAACACGTTACGGCAAAGGATACATTCCGAAACCCGGCGGTGATAAAATCGGGAGAAGAAGGCTCGATACACACTTCATCGGTTTCGAAAAACTCGGCGCGAAATTCGTGTATGATTCCGTCAATGAATTTTATAAAGTTGAAGCCAAGCGTTTGCAGGGCGCATACATGCTGCTCGACGAAGCATCCGTAACCGGAACTGCCAATATTGTAATGGCCGCTTCCATGGCGCAGGGAACAACTACCATTTACAATGCGGCCTGCGAACCGTATCTCCAGCAGTTGTGCAAAATGCTCAACCGGATGGGCGCAAAAATTTCCGGTATCGGCTCGAACCTGCTCACGATCGAAGGTGTCGATTACCTGGGTGGAACGGAACATACCATGCTGCCGGATATGATCGAAGTTGGAAGTTTCATTGGCCTGGCAGCCATGACACAATCGGAAATCACCATCAAAGGGGCGGGCTTCGAACATCTCGGTGTAATTCCGGAAGTGTTCAAACGTCTCGGAATAAAACTCGAGAAGCGCGGGGAAGATATTTTTATTCCGCAGCAGGACCTGTACGAAATCGATACGTTCATCGATGGTTCCATTCTCACGATTTCAGATGCACCGTGGCCCGGCTTTACACCCGATCTCCTGAGCATTGTTCTCGTGGTTGCTACGCAAGCCAAAGGAAGCGTACTCATTCACCAGAAAATGTTTGAAAGCCGTCTCTTCTTCGTGGATAAACTCATCGACATGGGCGCGCAAATCATTCTTTGCGATCCGCACCGCGCTACGGTGATCGGTCTCGGCCGGCATCATGACCTGCGTGGCGTAACGATGGTTTCCCCGGATATCCGCGCCGGTGTTTCCCTCCTCATTGCTGCGCTTTCTGCCAAGGGCAAGAGCACCATTCACAATATTGAGCAGATCGATCGCGGGTACCAGAACATTGATACGCGCCTGCGAAATCTTGGTGCGGAAATTGTTAGAATCAGTTAAGCTGTTCAAAGTTTAACAGTTCCGGGTTCAGAGTTAAATGGTTTCGGGTTGCCGCGAACTCTGAACCTTTTAAACTGTGAACTTTTAACGTTTAACTTTGAGCCGCTTTCACTAATTTTAGTCTTATGAAAAAGTCATTATTCCTGTTGTTCCTGCTGCCATTGACTGCATTCGCCCAAAGCGGAAATGTCATTGGACTTAATGTTGGAAATATCGCCCCTGAAATTTCACTGAAAAGCCCGAACGATTCGGTTATCCTGCTGTCCTCCCTGAGAGGGAAGATGGTGCTGATCGATTTCTGGGCATCGTGGTGCGGCCCCTGCCGGAAGGAAAATCCTGCCGTGGTGAAAGCCTACAAAAAATACAAAGAAGAAATATTTGTCAATGGCAACGGCTTCACGGTTTATTCCGTTTCACTCGACCGCGATAAAGCATCCTGGCAAGCCGCCATTAAGAAAGACTCACTCACCTGGCCATATCATGTGAGCGATCTTATGTTCTGGAACAACGCAGCGGCGCAGGCATACCAGGTTTATTCCATTCCGGCCAATTACCTGATTGATGCCAACGGTGTGATCCTTGCCAAAAATCTTCGGGGCGAACAGGTGGGCGTAGCGCTTGATTTGCAGCTTGAAAAAGATCCTAAGAAAATCAAAGAGAAGAAAAAGGGACCTGAGAAAGTTAAAGAGAAGAAGAAAAAAGAGCGAAAGAAGAAGGAAAAAGAGGCCGTAAAGGACTTTGGGCCGATGAAACGGCAGGATCCCGCCGAAATCGAAGAATAAATCACTGAAAGGACTGTCGAAAGATGGTCCTTTTTGCTTCCTGACACTTTGACGTGGTTATCTTTGCTGGCGTGAATTTTGAACCTTTTCCTCAGGGTCACAAACCTGTGGAAATGTCGTTTTTCAACCCAAAAAATCAAGATAATCTGACAAGCTGTCAACTATGAGCGAAGAGACTAAAAATACCCCTGCGGCCGAAGAGAACACTGCGCAGGAATCTGAGCAGCACGAATTGCCTGAGGTGCCGGTGAACGACTCGGAAAAACGCATTGCTGAACTCGAAGAACAGGTAACCCAGCTGAACGATAAATACCTGAGACTGTATTCGGAGTTCGATAATTTCCGGAGACGCACCGCGAAAGAACGCGTGGAATTGCTCAATACCGCCGGAGAAGAAATTATTAAAAGCCTCCTCCCGGCCGTTGACAATTTCGAGCGCGCGATCAGGACCAACGAAACCGCAACGGATGTAAAAGCGGTGAACGAGGGAATCACGCTGATCGCTCAGATGCTCAAAAATACATTGCAGCAAAAAGGCCTGGTGGCAATCAATTCTATTGGAGAACCATTCAATACAGATCTTCACGAAGCGATTACTGAAATTCCAGCACCGACTCCTGATATGAAAGGGAAAGTGGTTGATGAAGTGGAGAAGGGGTATACGTTGAACGGGAAAGTGATACGATTCGCAAAAGTTGTAGTAGGGAGTTAACGTCAGACTTCGGCTCCGCTCAGTCTGACAATCATCTTCGGATGAAACTGCTTGTCAAACCGAGCGGAGCCGAGGTGACAAGAAAAATATTATGGCTAAGAGAGATTATTACGATATCCTGGAAGTGGGCAAAAACGCCTCCGCCGATGAGTTGAAAAAAGCGTATCGGAAGATGGCGATTAAGTACCATCCTGATAAAAATCCCGGTGACAAAGCTTCGGAAGAAAAATTCAAAGAAGCGGCTGAGGCCTACGAAGTATTGAGCGATGCGAACAAGAAAGCGCGCTACGATCAGTTTGGTCATGCGGGAATGGCCAACAGTCATGCCGGTGGTGGTGGCGCACGCGGTGGTGCCGGTGGTTTTTCCATGGACGATATTTTCTCTCAGTTCGGTGATATTTTCGGTGGCGGATTTGGCGGTGGCGGTGGAAGACAAGGTGGCCGTCGCGTAGCGCGCGGATCCAATCTTCGCATCAAAGTGAAATTGACGCTGGAAGAAATTGCAACCGGCGTAGAGAAGAAACTGAAAGTGGCGAAGTACGTTCCCTGCGACAAGTGCAAAGGATCGGGTGCAGAAAATGCGGGTTCAATGACCACATGTACTACGTGCCGCGGAAGCGGACAGGTGCATCGCATCATGAACACCATGCTCGGACAGATGCAAACATCTGCGACTTGTCCAACCTGTAATGGCGAAGGACAAATCATCACAGACAAGTGCAAGCAATGTCATGGCGATGGTGTGATGCGTGGCGAAGAAGTTGTTTCGGTGCGTATTCCTGCCGGCGTTCACGAAGGCATTCAGCTTAGTGTAAGCGGCAAAGGAAATGCAGCGCCACGCGGCGGAGTTCCCGGCGACCTGATTGTTGTGATCGAAGAAGCAGAACACGAATTCCTTATTCGCGAAGGCAATAATTTATTCTTCGAGCAGCACGTGAGTTTTGTTGATGCCGCGCTCGGAACGCAGGTTGAAATTCCAACACTCGACGGAAAAGCACGCGTGAAAATTGAACCGGGAACACAGTCCGGAAAAGTACTTCGCCTCAAGGGCAAAGGAATTCCAGATGTAAACGGTTACGGCCGCGGCGATCTCCTGGTAAGCGTACAGGTGTGGACTCCAAAACATCTTTCTTCCGATGAGAAAAAGCTGATGGAAAAACTGCGCGAATCCGAAAATTTCAAACCGAAACCGGGTTCAAAAGACAAAGGTTTCTTTGAACGGATGAAAGAGTATTTTGAGTAACCGAAATCGGCGCTTTACGTTGATCTGTTAACGAGTATTAAAGCTGGAAAAAAACCGAAGGCTTTCAATTGTGCCCAGGCACTTTTTACGTAACTTTATTCTTAGTTATGTACAAGCCCAAAGCCACATTAGTTACCCCGGAAGAAGGTATCCGTCTTGATATGCAGCGTCCGCGCGCGGAGCGTATCATTAATTTACTTCGTTTGATCCGCCTGAGCAATATTGTTTCAGAAGCCGGAGCGAAATACAGAAAAACGCGGTAATGGATATTTACGACGACGAAATTGTGCAATTGTGGAAAGCTCTGGCAGACCACGATGTGCGTTACATTCTCATTGGAGGTTTCGCTGTCAATTACCACGGGTTCTCCAGAACCACGGGCGACCTCGATATCTGGATTGAAGATTCCGTAGAGAACCGCACCCGCCTGGGCAAAGCATTTACCGATGTATTCTCGGGAGATTTCAGTGCATTCAAAACCATGCAGTTTATTCCCGGGTGGTCTACATTCCGTATTGATTCCGGATTTGAAGTCGACATCATGACTGATCTTAAAGGATTGGGCAAGGAAAAGTTCCAGGAATGTTTCGACATGGCTTCGGTCGAAATGATCCTTGACATTCCGGTTCGCTTTTTACATTATAACCACTTGATCCGATCGAAAGAAGCTGCAGGCCGGCCAAGGGACCTGTGGGATATTGAAGAACTGAAACGTCGCAACCCGGACGGACAATAATCGTGCAGACCACCGCTGCTCGTGCTGGATATCCTTTTACCACGGCGGCGCGGCGACACGGCGCATGATCTGTCCATGACCTACGCGACACGGCGATTGAAAAGTATCACTCCCGAATATCTTTCTCCGACAAATTTCAGCCAGCACATTAAATCACAAAGCGATTTACTCCGACCGCCGTGCCGCGCGGGTAACAATTGAGTTACGCGCCGTGACGCCGCGCCGCCGTGGTAAAATTTGTTAAGTCCGTCCAGCTTACCACCTGATATTGAAGAACTAAAACGTTGCAACCCCGGGGAAGCTTAACCACGTTTCGCGACGGGTAAAGTTGCCCTGACAATAATCTCCCGCCTCCTTCCGTTCGTACGAAGTATTTCTCCTTACCCCATAACCTGAACTCCGCACTAATCTTTACCTTCGTTCTCTATGGGAATTCTCCTTTCCGCACAAAACGTTTCCAAAAAGTATTCGAACCATCTCGCGTTAGACGATGTGAGCATTTCGGTGCCTGAAGGAACTGTGTTCGGATTGCTTGGCCCTAACGGAGCGGGCAAGACCACACTCATCCGGATCATCAACCAGATCACCGGACCTGATTCCGGGAAAGTGCTGTTCGAAGATCGTTTGCTTGATCAGTCGCACGTGCAGCAGATCGGGTACTTGCCGGAAGAACGCGGGCTGTACCGCAAGATGGAAGTCGGCGAACAGGCCATTTACCTCGCGCGATTGAAAGGCCTTTCGAAGAAAGAAGCCAAACGACGTGTGACGGAATGGTTCGACCGTTTCGGAATGACCGGTTGGTGGAAGAAGAAAGTGGAAGAGCTTTCCAAAGGCATGCAGCAGAAAGTACAATTCATTGTTACTGTACTGCACGAACCACGTTTACTTATTCTCGATGAACCGTTCAGCGGGTTTGACCCGATCAATGCAGCGCTCATTAAAGATGAACTGCTCGCGCTGAAGAAAAAGGGGACAACCATTGTTCTTTCCACACACAACATGGGATCAGTTGAAGAGTTGTGCGACAACATTGCGCTGATTCATCGTTCGAAGAAAATTCTCGATGGAAACGTGAAGGAAATCCGTCGCGCATATGCAGCGCGCACGTATGACCTGGCGTTCAACGGCAACATGATCGCATTTACGAATGCCATGTGGACAGGCGGAGAGATCATCAACAAAAGCACCGACGAAGAAGGAATGCATCACGTGCGCGTGAAATTACTCGGCAATGCAACACCGAATGGTTTGATTGAAACAGTAATCAAAACAGCGGAGATCCATGCCTTCAACGAAGTACTTCCAACCATGAATGATATTTTCATCATGAAAGTTCAGGCGGAAAATCCGGATTCAGTTTTAGGAACGCAAAGCAGTTATACCGAATAACGATGGGCAAAATCTGGATCATCATACAGCGGGAATACTGGACGAGAGTCCGCAACAAGACATTTATCATCATGTGTTTTGTGGCGCCGTTGTTTTTCGCCGGACTCATCATCGTTCCGCCCATGCTTGCCGGTCAGCCGGGCGAAGAGCGCAGGATTGTAGTCTGCGACAACAGCATGTGCCCCGACACGGTTGGGTATGCGTTCATTTTCGAAGACACGCTTAACCTGAAATTCGATTACGGAATGGTGTATAAGCCCATTTCCGAAGTAGAAAAATTTTACCGCGATTCGGATAACGTTTCTGTGTTATACATTCCGGAAAATTTTATGGGCGGTTGCGATACGATCAATGAACACAGTATTGGCTTGTCGTGTATTCTGTACTCCAAACGTGAACCGGGATTCAACACGCTGAATCTTTTGCAGTCTGTGATGACTTCTGAAGTTCAGCAGGACATCCTGCAGATGAATGGAATTTCCACGGAGGTGATGGAAATGTCGCGGCGCAAAGTTACTGTGGCCAACCAGATCAAAGGAAAAGTAAGCAAAGCCGACGTGAAGCTTTTCACCGGGTTGTTTTTTGGTCTCGCCATTTACATGTACATCCTTTTGTTTGGTGTGATGGTCATGAAAAGTGTGCTTGAAGAAAAAACAACGCGCATTGTCGAAGTCATTGTTTCATCTGTCCGTCCGTTCCAGCTGATGATGGGCAAAATTATTGCCGTTGCGCTCGTTGGGCTCACGCAGTTCCTGTTGTGGGTTATTCTTTCGCTGGTTATTATTGTGCCGGTGATCAACGCCATCAATGAAAAGCGTGTTGATTTTACCCAGTTGCAGAACAACAGTAATGTAACTACGGCCATGGCTTATGAAAACGGTACCGGCAAAGTGTTCGACATGGAAATTACTTCCGAGACGCAGGATGCTGTTGCAACGATCATGTCCATTCCATGGGGCAATCTGATTCCTGCATTTGTATTCTACTTCATCTTTGGGTACCTGATGTACGGCGCCATTTTCGCCGCGATGGGTTCTGCCGCCGATACGGAAACGGACACGGCACAATTTTCTCTACCGGTAACCATTCCGCTGATGATTTCGATGGCGTCATTTGCTGTGATCATCAATGATCCCGACGGAACGATTGCGAAATGGTTATCCATGATTCCGTTTACTTCGCCGGTGGTGATGCTCATGCGTATACCGTTTGGCGGAGTCTATCTTTCCGAATTACTCTTGTCGATGGCCATTCTCGTTGTTTCCTTCCTGATCATGACCTGGCTCGCGGGAAGAATTTACCGCGTGGGAATTCTCATGTATGGTAAGAAAACAAGTTGGAAAGAACTGGGCAAATGGCTTTTCTATAAAGCATAAAACTGCATCCGATGAAACAGGTTTTCGCTTTCGCTATTCTTTTCGTGTGGATGTGTTCCTGCAACGATGAACCGAAAACATCGCAGACTGATGCAGACACCGGCACCGTTCAGGTTCCTGCAACCGGTACAACCAAAGACACCGTGGCCCGGATTGCAGCGAATGTGACCGATACGGTAGTCACTCCGATTGATTCCACGTATACTGTTGAACTCACGATCTATTTTACGCGGAATTATTGCGGCGGTGCGCGCCCTTCCGAGGAAATGTTAGCGGATCTTCAGACGCCACGTTTATTGACGAAGTCGATATTGCGGCTGAAGAATCACCACAGCCAGAAGGAGTACACGTGTAAAACCAACGGCAGCGGCAAAGCAGATCTGACTTTGGAAGCCGGAAAATACGACGTGTACCTCACGAAGGATATCAATTCCGCATTGAACACCGGGTTTTATCCCGACTGTAAAATATGGCAGGAGAAACCTTTGTTCACAATCAAAGTAACGCCGGACCGGAAATCATTTTCGGCAACGATTAACTTCGAGTGCAACCCCTGCAACCCGAATAAACCGATGTAACATGCGCATTGCTGTTATTGATCTTGGCACGAATACCTTTAATCTTCTGATCGCAGAAACGCGGACTGAAAAAGGCTTCGTGACGATCTATAACGAAAAGCTTCCGGTGCGTTTGGGTGAAGGTGGAATCAACAGCGGTGTGATCACTCCCGAGGCGTACATGCGCGGACTCGAAGCCATGGACACGTACGCCGAGTCTATCCGTCAATGGAGAGTGGACAAGAAAATGGCTTTTGCTACTTCGGCTGTGCGCAACGCATCCAACGGAGAACAATTTGCCGATGATGTTTTTCACCGCACAGCAATCCGCATCAACATCATCAGTGGCGATGAAGAAGCGCGGTATATCTACATAGGTGTGAAGCAGGCCCTCGAATTCCGCGAGGAGAATTCACTGATCCTCGACATTGGCGGTGGAAGCACCGAATTTATTCTTGCGAACAGCAGCGGACTCATCTGGAAACAAAGTTTTGAGATCGGCGCATCGCGTTTGCTTCAGCGATTTACGCCGTCTGATCCCATTCTTGATTCGGAGATTGAAGAGATCACTTCGTATCTCGGTACAGCGCTGGAACCGTTGAAGGAAATCGTTCAGGAGTACCCGGTCCAGGAATTGATCGGTGCATCAGGCTCCTTCGAATCGCTGGCGGAAATGGTGCTCGCCCGCTTTTACAATGGCGAGGAATTCGACAGCACGGAATTTGTTTTTGATATTGGCCAATGTGAAATCATTCACCGGCAATTGCTTTCATCTACACGTGAACAACGTCTCCAGATCAAAGGACTTGTGGCGATGCGCGTAGACATGATCGTGATCTCTTCGATACTCGTTGAATTCATCATCCGTGAATTGGGAATTCCGCACATGCGGATGTCGGCGTACGCACTGAAAGAAGGCGTGCTGCATGAGTTTCTGGAGGGAAAAGGTGTTTGACGTCATTGCGAGCGAAGCGAAGCAATCCCATCTTCGAAGACGGGATTGCTTCGCTTCGCTCGCAATGACTACCCCGCGCGATCCTTCAGCTCATCCGCACCACTCTTGTATTGTGACTTTCTCGCCGCCTTCGCATTTCCGAAATTATACCGCACACGCGCGCTGATCGTTTGTGAATCGGGAATGTGATGCACGCGTATGTCCTGGTTTTCGAAGTTGACGTGAATGTTCAGTGTATTCGTGTGGAATATGTCGCGGAAGTTCAGGCTGCATTGCAGGTTATTGTTCAGGAAATTTTTCGAGATGGAAGCATCTACGCCACCCATGGGATGGAACACGAATATTCCGTAGTACATCGTGCTCTGGTACCAGCCGGAAACCTGGACCTTGTATCCTTTCTTCAGGAGAAAAGTTTCGGTGAGGTCGGCATTGAATGCTGTGTTGCCGTCGTTGAACGCGGTTCCGAAAATATTGGAATTGTAATTCGCGTACGTGAGACTCACGTTGCTTTCGTTGATCCACCAGCGTGTCAGATTATTCGATACCGTAACACCGAAGTAAGCCATGTCCACCGTGTTCAGGTTGACCGTGGTCTGGTAAATAATTCCTGTCGAATCTTCCTGCTGCGTAATGTCGGTCATGCCGCTGGTCCTTCTGCTGAGCGATGCATTCAGGAACAGGAAGCCTTTGTATGCATAATTAATGTCGGCGTTCCATGCAATTTCCGGTTGGAGAAACGGATTGCCCGCTTTGTACGTGTACTGATCGAGATAAAACAAAAACGGATTCAGATCACCGTACGACGGGCGGTTGATACGTCGCGAAACGGAATAGCTGATCGTGTGATTGTCGTTGATCACATTCGTCAGAAATACACTCGGAAAAAACTCCAGGTAATTCCGTTTCACCTGTTGCTGCATCGTTGGAGAAACGCCATCGGAATTGGTTTGCTCTGCACGAATGCCAGCCATGATTTCCCATTTGCCGAGACTTACGGAACCATTCACATACGCCGCGTTGATCTGCTCGATGTACGTGAACGTATTGCTGCGCGTGGAGTCATAATCCCATGCGGCGCCGTTCTGAATTTCGAACACGAGCTGGTTTGCAGTTTTTACGTAACTGCTTTTCAACCCGGTTTCCAGTTTGTATTTCCCGATGGGTTGCGTGTAATCAACCTGGCCAACGTAAATACTGATGTCGTTGTTCGATTGGCTGCGCTGGTATGTTGGTGTGCCGATGTTGTTCCCGTTGGCGTCAACCGGGCTAACGTCATACGTTTCGCCCGTGCGGTCATAGTACCGCAGGTAGTCGGCGCTTCCTGAAATTTCTTTCCCGTTCGTATCGAGATGATGCGTAAAGTACGCGCCGCTTCCCATACTCATAAATCGTCCGCGCAGGTGATTCTGCTGGTTGAGATTCAATGCACTTCCGGTATCGCGCGGAGTGAGAATGGAAATGTTGTCGGTCCAGATGTTTTCAGCATCACGGTCGCCGTCTACGCGCAGGCCCCATGTTGTTTTGGCGTTCGGTGTGAAATCAATACCGATGCGCGCTACGTGAACGTAAGGTTTGAACGTCATCAATGTGCGCTGGTTGAAATCAGTTGTCCGTCCTTCGTACGTGATCGACTTGTACACGTTGTGGTCTTCAATCCGCCACGGCGATCCGAAATCGTATTTACCATACAGGTTGTATTTGGGCTTGCCGTAGTTGAAATTGAATCCGCCAAAAGTCCGTGTGAGTTCACCACGCGTGCTTCCACCGTAAACAGATCCGTTAAATCCCTGCCGCGATCCTTTCTGCGTGATGATGTTGATGATCCCCGCATTTCCTTGCGCATCGTATTTCGCTGATGGATTCGAAATGATCTCAATCTTTACTACACTTTGCGCGGGCATCGCCTGGAGGTAATTCTGTAATTGCTCGCCGGATAGAAAAGTATTTTTTCCATCGACATAAACCTGTACACCGGCTTTTCCTTTCAGCGAAATGTTTCCGTTCTGATCAATAAAAACACCGGGCGCTTTTTTAAGCAATTCCCAGGCCGTGCCGCTCATTTTCACCGGGCTGTTTCCACATTCATCACGAGCATACCAGGCTTCTGAACAAACAAAGGTTGTGCAGAGAGGATCATCACTTCATCCAGTTGTTCGGATGACTCCAGCACGATCGCGGGAAATTCCAGTTGCTGATTGTCATTCACAGAAACAGGAAGTTCTTTCTTTTTGTAACCGGTGAGGCTTACAACGAGGTTGAAATTTCCCGGTGCAAAATCTTCGAGTATGTACGTTCCGTCAGCAGCGGTAATGGCTCCTTTGACGAGCGAAGAGTCTACAGCGGAAAGCAATGTCACTACGGCAAACTCAACGGGTTTGTTCTCCATGTCGGTGACTGTTCCGTGGATGGAAGTGGCGTTTGCATACAGACCGGCGGTCGCGTGAAAAATGAACAGGAGTGTCAGGAGAGATTTCATACGCGCTTTATTTTATTACAAGGCTGTATTGCAAAAGTGGAGATTGATAACGCGCAGATTTGCTTTTTTATACAAGCGGTAGCATTTGCCGTGCTGTGCGAGTATTTCCCCGGATGATGTGCGTGATGAAATTGTTAACGCGTTTTAGGGATTGGGTGGGAGGTTGATATGTCGGATGGACGGAAAGGAATTTAAGGACTGGGAATTAATAACTGCGGGATCAGGTAATTGGGGAAGTAGGTATTCGGGCCCATGGGGCTTACATGTCTTCGAATGACGATTTTCTTATGAAAACGCGTAAGCGCCAACCACCTAAATCCCTTAACTCCTTAGTTCCCTGACTCCTGATATCTCCCCCGAATTCGTATTTTTACCTTTCACTACCACGTACACGCCAACCTATGCCACGCATCCTCATCATTGACGACGAAAAAAGCATCCGTCGTACCCTTCGTGAAATTCTCGAGTATGAAAATTTTAAAGTGGAAGAAGCCCAGGACGGACTCGAAGGCCTGAACCTTGCGCAGAAGGAAAAGTTCGACATCATTCTTTGCGACATCAAGATGCCGAAGATGGATGGCATGGAAGCGCTCGACAAGTTGATGGAAGCAGCTGTGGATGCGCCCGTGGTAATGATTTCCGGTCACGGCAATATCGAAACCGCTGTGGAAGCTGTGAAGAAAGGCGCTTACGATTTCATCCAGAAGCCGCTTGATCTGAACCGGCTTCTCGTAACGATCCGCAATGCGCTCGACAAATCAAATCTGGTAACTGAAACGCGCTCGTTGAAAAAGAAAATCAGCAAGACGTTTGATATGATTGGCGAATCCGAAGCGATCGGGAAGATCAAAGAAATGATCGAGAAAGTAGCGCCCACCGACGCACGCGTGCTGATCACCGGTGAAAATGGAACGGGTAAAGAATTAGTGGCACGCTGGCTGCACGAGAAATCGGGCAGGGCAGGAGCGCCGTTGATTGAAGTAAACTGTGCGGCTATTCCTTCCGAACTGATCGAGTCGGAATTGTTTGGTCACGAGAAAGGTGCATTTACTTCTGCCGTTGCACAACGCAAAGGAAAATTTGAGAATGCAGAAGGCGGAACTATTTTCCTCGACGAAATCGGCGACATGAGTCTTTCCGCGCAAGCCAAAGTGTTACGTGCTTTGCAGGAGAATAAAATCACGCGGGTTGGTGGAGAAAAAGAAATCAAAGTCAACGTGCGTGTGCTTGCGGCAACGAACAAGGACCTGAAGAAGGAAATCATGAAAGGGAATTTCCGCGAGGATCTGTATCACCGCCTCAGCGTTATTCTTATTCACGTTCCATCGTTGAACGACCGTAAAGAAGATATTCCATTGCTGGCAGACCACTTCCTGAAACTCATTTCCGATGATCACGGTACTCCGGCGAAAGCCATTTCGAAAGAAGCGATCAAGGAATTGCAAAAGATCAACTGGACCGGAAATATCCGTGAGTTCAGGAATGTGATCGAGCGTTTGATTATTCTCGGAGAGAAAACGATTTCGGAGAAGGATGTGATTGCTTACGCGAAAACCAAAGAGTGATTGATTTGCTGATAGCGATCGAGATATTTCGTCTGAAATAACGATTATGAAAAACAAAAAAATTCTTGGCGGTTTTATGATCGCGTGTTCCGTTTTTATCCTGGGATCGCAGGTGCTTTATACGGGATTTGGTATCAATACGATCACTGGGCTTATCCTGCTTGTTTTTGGGATCGCGTATGTTTCGAAACCTTCTGCGGAAAAGGAAAAATAGCTCACATCGCTTTCCTCACGGGAAAGTAGTCCGCGCGCCCCGTGTCTTAACGGTTTTTAACCGAATTTAACCTTCCCGGAACATTGAACCATCGGTGTACAAACGAGTACAGCCTATATTCGTTTAACGATTCTTCCATGAAAACGCCATTCCGGTTTTGTCTATTTCTTTCCATTTGCTTTTTCAGTTCAGCTCTTTCCGCGCAAAATTGGTCGTGGGCTACGCGCACACCGGAAATGTCCGATTATATTGACGTAGCTGTTGGCCCTCACGGTGAAGCTATTTCTATTTACGAAGCCTATAACAACGCCTGGCATCTCGACGTTCATGATTCTTCCGGAGCGCTCATCCGTGAAAAAGAATTTTATTACCTCGAACCCTACGGGAACTGCGCGTTCGGTGTGGGAACGGATGCAACGGGTAACATTTACGTGGTCTCACGGCAGAGTTTTGAAGAACCATTAGAACGCAATGAACACGCGCTCGACCCGGAAGGATATGACGAAGAAGAAGACGAGGAACGTGAAACAACCTGGCACCTGTACATCGTCATCGAAAAATTTTCGCCGGAACTTGAATTGCTGGGTTCGCTGCGTGTTCTTCAACTCACACATTTTGAAAACTACAGCATCGAGGTGCGCGATTTCGTTGTTGATGATGCCGGCAATTGCTGGCTCGGTGGATTTACGGACGACAACAAATTTTCGTACAAAGAACAGGTCATCAATCCTGGTCCTGCGGGTTGTCATTTTGTAATGAAGGTTGGCGCGAACATGAAGGAGCCTGCTTGGATCAACACGTTCATCGGTTCAGGGCCTGCCTACGTACTTTCGTTTCATCTCGCGGTGAACAAAAAAGGAATTTGCGTGATGACCGGGGCTTATGCGAAAACAATGCAGGTCGGGAAAACAATTCTGACCAGTCAACCGATTAAAAGCTTACTCGAAAGCGAAATGTACATCACCGCATTTCGTGCGGATGGAACAATTGCGTGGGTGAAATCGCTGCTCGTTCCTTCGTACGATACCGACGTGGTTGCACTTTCCGGAGGTGATTTTGTTTGCGCCGGAGCTTTCTCCGATGCGACGCAACTGGGTTCTGTAAAACTCCCGGCGGGAAAAAAATACGGCTCCTTTGTAATGAGTATCGATGCAAAGTCGGGTAAAATGGGAAAAGTATACGTGAACGACACGAGTATGATCATCGGTCTTGAAGCCGGACTTAACAATGATTTTTATTGCCTGTTCGATCTGAGCGGGTCGTCGCACGTGCATTATGTTTTTCATTTTGACAAAAAAATGAAAGGAGAACGGTTCAGTTATGTTACGGTGCACAACCCGGTTACCGCATCGAACGGTGGAGCGTATTATCTCGCTGGAACGTGGAGTTGGATTTCCCGTTTGGGAGATCCGCCCAATGCGAAATATGTGAAAGGGGATGGGCCACATGACGGTGCAGATTATGGCCAGGGCGATTCCGGTGGATTGGTGGGCAGGCTGGAATTGAAAACGAAGGGAGCGAAGTAATCGGTGATTAGTGTGGCTACCGGGACTTGATGAAAACCGCTGAAGCGGTTGGATAACCAAACACTATTCATTGCAGGGGGCTTAAGTCCCCGGCAATGAACACAGCAGGTTTGTTAAACGGTTTCAACCGTTTTCCTTTGCAGATGTTGCCTGATGATCACGAAACGAATTTTATCACACATTGCACACTATTAAGCACCACCCATGATTGCACGCTTGCTCGCTTTCGCCACATTTATTTCACTCGTTGTTTTTGAATCCTGCGGTACCACGCCGGCACAGAATCTCAATCCTTTCACACCAACGGTAATTGACTTCACGGGTTACGTCGTTCCGGCGGACAGCCTTGCTGATCCTGAAATTCTTCCAGCGCAGGTTCCGGATACTGTACCTGCGAAGCAGCTCCCCACAGAACCGTTGCTTCCGTTTGCCTTCGATGTATTGTCTCCGTTTGATACCGCGATGCGCGTGCCTCTCAACCGGTTTGAAGACACATCGCATTTTCATTATCTCACATATCGCGTGGGACAAGACCACAGCGATCTTGAATTCATTGGCGGAACGCAATCGTTGTATTGGGCACGGGCCATGCAAACGGACAAAGCCGGTCACATCTGGTTCGGGACAACGGGAGGTGTAAGTTGTTATACGCCACGCGGAGATTCTGCATCAGGTCTGCGCTATTATTCAGCGAATGAAGGATTGTGCAGCAATGTGGTAGATGCAATCATGCAGGATAGATCCGGCAAGATGTGGTTCGGGACCGGCGACGGAAAAATGAGTTGCTACGACGGAAAAAATTTCGCCAACCTCAACAAACAAGACGATGCGATTTTGTGCATGACCGAAGACCAGAACGGAAACATCTGGTCGGGGCGGTTCAATGGTGTGCAATGTTACAATCCCGCAACGAAGACAACCATACGTTGGACCACCGCGCAGGGACTTTGCAACAACGCCGTACAATGCATGCTCGAAGACAAAACCGGTAAGCTGTGGTTCGGGACATTCCGGGGTGTAACCTGTTACGATCCGAAAGCAAAGCGCGGAAATAATTTTGTTCACTACACGAAGAGGCAGGGTCTGGTGAACGACAACATCAACACCATTTACGAAGACAGCACGGGCAATATCTGGTTTGGAACGGAGGCCGGAGGTGCAACCTGCTTCAACGGAAAAACACTCATGACGTTTACAACCGTACAGGGACTTGCGAATGACACGGTGCAAACTATTTTCGGCGACAGCAAAGGCAACCTCTGGTTTGGAACGCGCATGGGGTTGAGTAAAATCACTTCGGCAACGCTGAATGACTTTCAGAACAAAATTGATTCGCTTGATCCGGTGAAACAACCGTTGTTTATCAACTATGGAGTGAGCGATGGAATTTCGGGAGGCTTTTTTCGAAATTCAGTTTGTGAAAGCGCGGCAGGGGCGATCTGGTGGGGAACCACAGCAGGTGTGCTCGTGTATAGTCCGCGTTGAAAAATTTAATTAACCACGGCGGCACGGCGACACAGCGCTTCATATTTAATAACCAATGCCCGCGTCGTCACGGCGCTGGTAAATATCACTTCGTGATATAAGCAATACGCTGTGTCGCCGTGCCGCCGTGGTTGTTTTTTTTATTTCACAAAGGGATTCGCGAAACGTGGATCACGTACAAACGTACTATCCGTAAGCGTATGCAAAAACAAAATGATCTTTCGTTTTTCATCCGCGGTGAGATGCACCCCTCCATTCGGATGTGAACCCATTTTGGAATCAATGGTGGCATTGGTCTTCACGCCTTCGCTGTAAAAATCAAGAACCTCCTCAAGTGTTTTGAAACGACCGTCGTGCATGTAAGGCGGAGTCAGTGCAACATTCCGCAGCGATGGAATTCTGAAATGACCAAAATCGCTCAGGTTACCGGTTACTTTTCCGCGACCGACGTCCCGGAACATCCGCGCATCGTTGAAAGACTCCAGGCCGTTGTTGGAGAATTTATTCGTTGTACCCAATGCATCACCGTCTGTGGTATGGCAATGCAGGCAATCGCCTTTGGTCATGTCATTCACCAGTACAAATCCATCGGCTTCATCTTTGGTGAATGATGCTGTTCCGTTTTGAAGGCGATCGTATTTCGAGCCGGTCGAAATCAACGTGCGCAAAAATTGCGCAATGACTTTCGAAACGAGCACGCTGTCGATTTTTTGTTCGCCAAAAACAAGCGTGAATTTTTTGCGGTAGAAAGTATTCCGCTGCAAACGAAGTTCCGCTTCTTTCCACGACAAATCCATCTCATCGTGTGAACGCACCGGTTCGAATACCTGGTTTTCCAGGCTTATTGCACGGCCGTCCCAGAAAAATTCCGGGGCCCATGCGAGGTTAAACAAAGGCATCGTGTTCCGCGCGAGCAAACCATTTCTTCCTTTGCTGAAAGCGTTGGGTGCATCGCTGAATGCGAATTCCTGTTTGTGACAGGTTGCGCAGGCCATGGTACTGTCGGAACTCAGGATCGGGTCATAAAATAAATACCGGCCAAGTTCCGCGCCTTCTACCGTAACAGGATTGCTGGTGTTCTGCGGCATCTCCGGGAAGAAAACCAGTTTCGGAAAAACATAAGGAGTGCCTGCCGGTTCATTTCTGAAACCGGAAAGCACTCCTGTAATGAGTACAATAATTGCAAGGGCAAAAATTGTCCGACGCATGTTACCGTTGCAGGATCACAGGGAATGTATTCGTCTGCTTATTCGTGGTCACCTTCAGGAAATAACTTCCGTTGGGTTGATCACTGATGTCGATCCAGAAACGCGTGGGTACATTTTTCCACTCCTTCACCACTTTTCCGTTGACGTCAACAAGCTGCATCGTTTCGATAATGTGATACTCCTGCAGCGCAACCGTTTCGATATTCACAATGCCGGTAGTTACAGAAGGAAATACTTTCATGTATTCCTCTTTCTGTTCTCCCTTTGCGGTGTGAACAATCGTAATGTGCATCATCATGTTGTCGATCATCCAACCTTCACTTTGATTGTCGGTGGAATCGGAATAGATGGTGTAACGGAAACGGATCGAGTCGTTGAACTGTTGCAGCCACGACATCTGGAAACACAACCAGATATCGCTCCAGGTGGAATCTGTGCCGGTGAATCCAACAACTCCGCTTGCAACCGTGTCGACATTTACGGTGTCAAATCCGTAAAAATTATACACGAACGGATTGTCGAATACACTCGTCCACGTAATTCCATCGGGCGAGTATTCAATGACTCCTACATCCTGCGCAGAATCAAGATCAAGCTTCTGCTTCCATTGCAACGCGAAAATTCCCCAGGACATCCACGGGTACGTTGCAAAGCTGAACGACGAAGAATCATTCGCCGGATACGAATTGATCGTATCAGTTACCAGCACGTTGGGTACACTCGCCGCGCTGTCGAAAATCTGTTTCTGTGGCGGGCCAATCTGCCAGACATTCCCTCCCGTGGTGTCGATCTGGATCAGGATCGCAGTGAATGACGAAGTATCGGCTCCGTCAAAATACTGGTACCATTGCTGAGCACCCACGGTTGAAGAAAGAAACAGGAAACATGTAATTAGAAAGTAGTTTTTTATCATGCAAAATAGTTTTGGTTCAACGCAAAACTACATCTTACAAGAGTCAACGTCCTAGCATGTGTGGTTGATTTCTTACGTATTCACGAATTAAAGACGGACTGGTTTAAAAAGTTTCTGGTTGCGTCCCGAACCAGAAACTTTTTAACTAATCAACCTTATCCCCAAAATATTCCTTGTACCAGGGATGCTCGTGATGATCTACCGCAGCGGTGTTCATTTCGTGCTGACCATCCAGTTTTTTATAGAGAATTTCGAGTGAAGCAAAATCGCGCTGGCTGATTACTTTGAAACCATTGCGCGTAAGCTGCGCACCGCAAACACCTTTACCCACCTGGTACACTTTGTTTTCGGCGTACCGGTTTCCTTCGTAAATCACCTGGCTACCGCAGGCTGCGGAAATATCCATCATCACGCACAACTCTATATGGTTGTGCTTCGCCACTTCGAGCATTTTTTCAGAAGCGCGGATCATTCCTTCTGTCCAGTCAATACCCGATTCGGAAAGCACTTTTGCTTTTCCGTCGAGCACATCATCTCCCGTGCCTCCATGGATGTCGCACATTTCGCGCGGTGTACCGAACGAAAAATATTCAGGACAAAACTGGATGAGCTTAGCGGTTTTGTAATTCAGCAATTGTATAACACCTGGATATTCACCATTGCTGCTTCCGTCAACACCGCATTTTATACCCACCAGGCAGGCGCTGACCAATATCCGCAACGGATTTTCCTCAGTTGGAATCCGCAATGATCCCAGGTGTTCGCGGTCGGTCATGCAATTATTCTTTGATGAACTTCAGAACAATGTCTTCACCCAAGATGAAATACATTCCTGCTGGTAGTGCAGAAACATCAACGATCGGATTTGTACCCTGAAGCGTTTCCTGGAGCACAGTCTTTCCGGAAATATCCGTGATACGCACGGCGACTGGTTTTTCAAATGTGCTGCTGACATAAATTTCGTTTGTAGCCGGATTGGGATATGCGTAACGGTCTTCTGCGATTGCGTTGTCGGCAATTCCATTTGGCGGAATCAGGCCATCGCATACGCGTGTCCAATTGGAAACCGAACCGCTTAATGCAAAATTCACCAGTGTACCTGCGTTGTTGTTCGGGGAATAATCGGGAAGAAAAGTTAATCCCGGATTTGGACCGTTCGGATTGCCTTGGTTAAACGGGTAATAGGCAATCAATCCACTTTCGTTGCCTGCAAGTTCATTGTACATGTTGGTTGTGATCTGGGATGCGGTACGTGCCGTATTCCAGATACGCACTTCCTCCATTTTTCCTTCGTACAAATCGGATGGAATGGAAATGTCCCACTCCTGTCCGAGGCTATATCGGTTGGTTGGTATGAACGTGTAATTCGGAACATGTGTGCCCACGGAAACACCATCGATGTACATGGTCGCCGTCGCGCCGTTGCGTACATACGCAATGTGGTGACAAACATTATCACCAATGACCTGGGTGCTCACGAAATCAAAGCCTGTCACGTTATCTACGATCAGTAGTTTTCCATCTTGCGCATTTAAACCACCCATCGTGATGATGAACGTATTGTCACCGGATTGGGTAGGCATGTTTACGCTGAACATTCCAACCCGGATTGACGTTTGCACATTTTTGTCGGCCTGCATCCAGAACTCTACGGTGAAGGTCGTGAGTCCGGCCAGATCATCGGCCACGGAATCGATCTCGATGTAATCGTTGTTGCCATCGAATGTAACTCCATCCTGGGTGGCATACACCGGGTACGTTCCGAGAAAAGTGAGAAGCAGAAGCAGTCGTTTCATAGTCGAATTTGTTTACTGAACTGATTAAAATTACTCTGGCAACGGAAAGAATCCTAGTCCGCTACACTCTTTTTCTCAACGCGGTGATGCATGTTGTTCAGCAATACCAGCGCAGCTGAACCATACCACGGATGCAATTCCATGATGAGCCTTCCCGCTTTGATCGCCGGGTCAGTTTCAGTAAGCGCTTTTGCTTCTTCAATTGTGGCGACATTGAAAATGTAAATTCCTTTTACGTCCGTGTCGTCCATGAACGGACCGGCAACAACCAGTTTTCCTTCGTCGGCCATGCGCATGATGTTGTCGAGGTGGCCCTTCATGATTTGTGCTGCAGTTGCGGAATCATGGTCGCGGTTAGGCCCTGTTTTCAGGTAAGCCATCACGTATTGCCGCATGCCGTATTCGTCGGCGCCCACTGCTGCCGCCAGCGAAGAGTCGAATGCGGGTGGTGTCTTTGACAGAAAATCAAGCTGGTTATTTATTTCGACTACGGAGTCGATAACCGCTTTTGGATTCTCTGCCGGATCGCCGCAGGAGCCAAGTGTAAGGACCGTGACGCTTAAAAAGAAAATGAAGTTTGTTTTCATACCTGAGATTGAATTTGCAAGTTAATCATTTGTTTTCACGGCCATTCACTGCTACATTTAGCTATTGAACGGGAAAAGATGAAGATCACAAATTTTGAAGAATACAAAGCTGCTTACCGGAAAAGTGTTGACGCACCGGAACAATTCTGGTCGGATATTGCGGAACAATTTTCGTGGAAAAAAAAGTGGGACAAAGTGCTCGACTGGAATTTTACCGAACCCAAAATCGAATGGTTCATTAACGGTAAGCTGAACATTACGGAGAATTGTCTCGACCGGCATCTCGAAACAAACGGCGACAAGGTTGCTTTTCATTGGGAGCCAAACGATCCGAAGGAAGCGTCGCGAAAAATTACATACCGCGAATTGCACGCAGATGTATGTCGTTTTGCCAATGTCCTGAAAAGTAAAAGTGTAAAAAAAGGCGACCGCGTTTGTTTGTACATGCCTATGGTTCCGGAACTGGCCGTTGCCGTTCTCGCCTGTGCGCGTATTGGTGCGGTGCACACTGTAGTCTTCGCCGGGTTTTCTGCTTCGTCGCTATCGGGACGTATCCAGGATTGCGGATGCTCGGTTGTCGTCACCAGTGATGGTGCATACCGTGGTGCGAAAGCCATTCCCATCAAGAGCGTGGTTGATGAAGCCATTGCCGACTGTCCCACTGTTCAACGGGTGATTGTGCTCAAACGTACCGGTGAACAGGTGCAAATGATTTCAGGTCGCGACTCGTGGTGGAACGAGGAAATGCAAAACGTTTCTGCCGATTGCGCAGCGGAAGAAATGGACAGCGAAGACATGCTGTTCATCCTGTACACATCCGGTTCCACAGGAAAACCCAAAGGGGTGGTGCACACCTGTGGCGGCTACATGATTTTTACCGCTTACACTTTTCAAAATGTTTTTCAATGGAAGCCGGAAGATGTTTTCTGGTGCACAGCAGATATCGGCTGGGTGACCGGGCATTCGTACATCGTGTATGGCCCGTTGCTTTCCGGTGCGACTTCTGTTTTGTTCGAAGGGATTCCTACTTTCCCGGATGCCGGTCGTTTCTGGCAGGTGATCGATAAATACAAAGTGAATATTTTTTACACCGCACCTACCGCGATCCGTGCACTCGAAGCGGCCGGACTTGATTTTGTTCGTCCGTACAAACTCGATTCGCTTCGTGTCCTGGGATCTGTGGGCGAGCCGATCAACGTGGAAGCCTGGGAATGGTACGATCAGAATATCGGGAAAGGAAAATGTCCCATCGTAGATACCTGGTGGCAAACGGAAACAGGAGGAATTCTCATTTCTCCGTTGGCCGGAATCACCAAAACAAAACCGGGATTTGCAACACTTCCGCTTCCGGGCATACAGCCTGTTCTTGTGGATGAAAAAGGGAATGAGATCGAAGGAAATGGCGTCGAAGGAAATCTCTGCATTAAATTTCCGTGGCCGTCTATTGTTCGCACCACGTATGGCGATCATGAGCGGTGCAGGACAAATTATTTTGCGACGTATCCCAATCTTTATTTTACGGGCGATGGTTGCCGTCGCGATGAAGACGGTTACTACCGCATCACGGGACGTGTCGACGACGTCATGAATGTTTCCGGTCACCGCATTGGTACGGCCGAAGTGGAAAGTGCGATTAACGCGCACCCGGAAATTGTAGAAAGTGCCGTGGTCGGTTACCCGCACGACATCAAAGGCCAGGGAATTTACGCGTATGTGATTGCCACAAAAAAAGTGTCGGACGAAAATATACTTCGCCAGGAAATCATTGCGGAGGTGAATAAAATAATCGGGCCCATTGCCAAGCCCGATAAAATTCAGATCGTAACCGGTCTTCCCAAAACGCGTTCCGGAAAAATTATGCGGCGGATTTTACGCAAAGTGGCCGAGGGCGAAGTTTCTAATCTCGGCGACACATCCACACTTCTCGACCCGGCGGTGGTTGAGGAAATAGTCAACAACCGGTTGTGATGAGCGCATCGAACCTGTTCGGCTTTTCAAAGTACGGGTTGGTTGGCCGCATCATCTGTTGCGCGCTTACGTAGTTCATTTACCGCACCAGTTCAATCTGCGTGGTAACCACTTTCTCTCCATTCGCAATCTGCAGATAATAGAAGCCTGCTTCAAACGACGCCAGGTCCAGGCGGATCGCTGCAGTATTTTCTGTACTGGTTTGCATAACTACTCTGCCTGTAAGATCGTAAAGCGAAACCGTTCCGTATCCATGCATGTTCGTGTAAACATTGACTTCACCGGTTGATGGATTTGGAAATACCGTGGCTTGTGCTGCGAAGATTTCTTCAATGCCGGTGACTGCATTGATCGTTCCGCCGGTAGTGGTCAGCGCTAAAGTATCTTCATCGTGATTGATCACTTTGCATTGCGTGAACCAGAATTTCATTGGGCCTGCCGCATTGAGCGACATGACGAAACGCATGGTCACCAGTATTCCTTCGCCGCTGGAATCGGCGTGATTGATCCGGCTGATTCCGAAATCACAAAACTGTGAAGACAGAAACGGTTTTTCGAGATGAACATTGTTACCCGCAGGTGCAAACCACGAATTGGAATAATCAAATTCGAGTGTTCCCGGTTCAATGAAACTTTCATCCCAATTCAAAGTAAATGCGAGGCCATAACCATCAACCAAAGGAGCATTTGCCGTGCCGAGCAGGATGGGTATGGTTACCGTATCGCCGGGTTGATACACCGCCTGTGTGATCAATACTTTCAGCTCAGCACCTGTAACGAATTGCGTTTCTTCCGGTGGAGCGAGCCGGGCAGGATGTGTCTGACCGTAATTCAAGGAGACTGCTGTAGTATCCGATTGCCCGATTATTCCATCGCCATTGCAGTCTGCATGCACGATATCCGTGGAGTCTGCAAATTCACGGCTCCAGATGCCGGCAGGTTGCGCGATCCATGTTAAAGATGCGTTGTTGCGTAGTGTTCCTGTTTCACCATACGCAATGCCTATCGAAAGGATATCGAGATTATCTGCAACCAGGTCGTAGTTTGCATCGCCGGGCCATACAGTTACCATTCCCGGGTAACAGGTGGTCCACGTCCATCCGCTGTTGTAACCAATATCCGTACTGTAGAACCCGGCGTAGTACGTTGCACCACCAATAGCGTGAATGCCGTTCACAATAAGATGCTCGAGGCAAACCGTATCGGCAGTTTTGAAAATGTACGATGGGGTAATCGGATCAGAAGATTCAATACCTGCAAACGCACTTGAATTTCCTCCCGAATATATCGCACTGTCAACGAAAATGGTATCACCCGATTGCAGCATTACCGTCTGACCGGCGTTGTTGAAGTATAGCGTGTCTGTATGTAAAGACGTGCGTACTTCTGCACCTCCGGTGAAGCGCAACAGGCGAATGGTATCCTCATCCGTGATTTCAGTGGCGCCCGTAAATGTGACTTCATCGTAGTACCGGTTGCTGCCACCAATGAAATAACTACCTGTCACGGTCAGCCTGACATTGTTTGCATTCATGGTTAACGCTGAGTCATCTGCAATGAACCATGAACCGGCAGTAACTGACGAAGTATCGAGGTCGATAGCGCGCGCACAGGTTGTATCGCTCCGGAAAACAAGCAGCGCAATATTTACTCCGCCCGTGAACAGAGATCCGTTGACGAGGTTGATCGAATCGCATGTTAAAGTATCCTGTAAAAGCCAGTCACCTGCAATGCCATCAAACAATACATAACCCATAGGTTGTCCAACGGTGTTGATGGTATTGCCCGTATTGTGCGAACGGAATGTGAGGTTTCCGCCGGCAGTGTTTACTCCCTGCGCAAGTGCAAGCGAACCGTAACAGAGAATCGTATTGATTCCGGAAGTACTGTTCAGTGATGGATTGCCGGTTGAGCCGGCCCAATCCATGTTTTTGCAATAGGCATAGCGGCAATTGATCGTTACAGTTTCCTGTGCGCTCGAAAATGAATTTGCATCGAGGTAAACATCAGTCAGCGGATTGGGAATGCAAATTCCGGGAGCGCCGCCGCTCGACAGGGACCAGTGAGTGGGATCGTTCCAGTTTCCGCTGCCGCCAATCCAGTACATGGGATTGGACGGAGGAGGAGTAACGTTCCACCCGCTGACATTGTAGGTTGCGCAGGTGTTCGTTGCATTGAAAGTCGCTCCGCCCGTTGCGTGGATATCCTGCATGATGATGTAATCGAGATTGATTGCGCCCGAATTTTTGCTGATGTACGTGGTCCCGCCGGAATAGGTTGACTCAAGCGCCACAGGCGCTGTGCACGAAGAGATGATCGAAAAATCGCCCGCGATCGTTTGTGTATTTCCTGCGCCCAAACGGATCATTGTACCCGGGGTGGTGAACTGCAGCGTGTCGAACTGGTTATTTCCTTCGATCAGGCCATCGCCACCTACTGTAACCACATTGTAACTGCACGATGACGTTAGTTTAAGTGAACCTGTCGCTTGTACGTTGTTGTAAATGTGCGCCTGATTATCCCAGAGTTCACTCGTGATCAGTACTGCGGGAGCAAAGAAATTTCCGGAAGCACCGTTGAACGACCAATCAGGCGACGACACAACGCTTCCGCTGAAATCCATATTACCCGGACTTTCCATCGGGAACACAGTACCTGCTGCGGTTATGTTGTACCCGCTGCTCTTAAAATCTCCATTGACAAAATAAATACCCGAGGCCTGCAATGTCGACTGCATGCTCCACCCACCATCTCCGTCGAACGTGATTGATTTCAGCGTGGCACTTGCGGTGGCTACAGGTGTATTCACTTGAGCACTGCGCATCGTCATGTTTGCATCGAAAGCAGTAATGGGTTGCGGGATCAGGAAATAACCATAACACATGATCATTCCGGTATCCTGGCTGTATGCAGGACTGTTCGCTGCGCCGGTCCAATCCATGTCGTGGCAGAATTCCACGTCGAGATCACCAACGACGTACTCAGACGGATTGATGAAAGACAAAGCATCGAATCTCACGTTGTCAATTGGTGTTGGAGCACATTCACCACCAGTACCACCCGGGTTAAGTGACCAGTGCGATGTGTCGCTCCAGGCGCCTGTTCCGTCTACCCAATATAAATTACGCTGCACCGCCACGTTGGTGATGGACCAACCGCCTGAGTTAATGAGCACGCTGTTATTCGCTGTTGCACCATTTCCTGTTGCGTTTACGTTCTCCAGGAACACGCGGTCCAACGTTGCTGCCGTATTCATAAAATCGATACTGGCGGTTGCGTTGATCGTTGTGCAAATGAAAGCAGACATGCCCGTACACGCGCCATTGAATTCAATACTGTCGGTAATGGTTTGCGTTGTTCCCGCGTACAATGAAAGTACGATTCCGGGTTCTCCACCGGTTAAGGTTCCTATCGTGTTGGAACCGGAAAGCCTGCTGTTGCCATAACAGGTGAGATGTTCAATTGTATTGTTCCCGGTAACGAATGTAATACCGGGGAGAATTACAGCACCGAAAGTAAGTCCTCCTCCATCGAGCCAGTTGCCTGTGACAATGAATGTTGAACTATCTGCATCAAACTGCAGCGGGTTGTGGTTGTTTCGGAACTGGCTGCAATAAATCATTGATGTATCAAGGAATTGCCGTGAATGATTGATGTCATCCTGTTCGTAGGTGCCGGTGAGAATGGTGTTTCCGCGTGAATAAAAATTTCCGGAACGGAAAATCAAATGCGCGCAACGCAATGTGTCCTGTAAGGTCCATGAGGCGAGCGTATCGCCGCTGAAAAGAATAAAGCCCAATGGCTTTCCGCAGGTTGTAATTGCATTGCCCGAATCTGTTCCGAAAAAAATAAGCTGTCCGGCGAAATTCCAGGTCATCGCTGTATCGAGAAGCATGGAGCCGTAAATTTTGAGTTTTGTTTTTGGATCAGTTCCGTAAAGTACGGGCATGCTGTCGGGCATCAACCATTTCATCGTATGACAGTACTGCGTATTGCTGCTCGCGTACACCGTGTCGTTGTTTCCTATGAATGAAAGCGAATCGAAGATCACTGTATCCTGTGGAGTGGGCGCATGATTGTAATACACTTGTCCGCCGCTCTGCGTGGCCCAATGACCGTTGTAGTCAGACCAGTGTCCGGTTCCGCCTACCCAGTAATAATTCGCTGCGCAAACAGGCATCGCACCCAGCAGGAGAAAAATAAATAAGGTGTTGCGTAAAAAAGTTGACGTTGCTTTCATAATCCTCGTATTTGATACAAAGGAATTCTACTAACAAGTCGAAAGCAATTCAGATGGTTGCCTGTGTGAATAGATCAAGGGACGGCAGGTGTGGTGTTAATGTCCTGTCATCCAGTTGCTACATAGGACTAATTCTATACACGGCAAGTAGCCATGCAACATCTACACATGTTTTTACATTTCCAAAGAAGCAGAAGACGAGATTTTCAGGAAATGTTGCCAGTTGCAATTAATTTCCCGCCACCTGTTTGCTTTTTCTTCACAGCGCCGTTGCGAACGGATGCCAATAAAAAAAATCAGGGATAAGCTATTGCAAAAACAATATCTGTGTTCTCAAGAAGAATACTGTTTGCACCATTGTATAGCGTGCAGTTCACGCGCATGTGTACTTTTTTTGTGCGTTGCTGCTGCTGGTTTATTTCATAATCGCTTACGGAAATAATTTCAAAAGTGCTCGAGCCCGGTTGCTGGGGATCAGCGGATGTATAGATGTTGCCGGTACTGTCTGTCCATTCTACGATCACGGCGGAAAAATCCGTAGACGAACCGGTTTGCCAGGTGAAATTTGAAACACACGATTGAAAACTCGGCGTCTTCACGTTTCTGCGGACAATTATGCTGCATAAATTATTGTCGGTGATTACAACGCGGGCTGTACGGACACCTGCTGAAAAGTAACGGTGGTAGGCTGTATCTGTCGTAGCGGTGAATCCATCACCAAAATTCCAGAACCAGGTGTACGGCGCGGTTCCTCCTGTTACGGTGGGTATGAAAATAATTGAATCTAATAGTCCGAATGGATCGGTTTCAAAGTCGCCGTTCATGCACGGTGAAGTTCCTACATACAACGTGTCGCAAAACATACTCACCGTTGATGTGGATAGTCCGGTGATGGTCAGACAAACGGTATGCAAACCTCCTGTTGCATACGTGTGTGAAGGATTTTCAAGTTGTGAAGTCTGACTGTCTCCGAAGTCCCACGAGTACGTGTATCCCGTGTCTCCTTCCGGTTCGGCAAAAAACTGAATCGTGTTTCCTGAAATTGCCGGAAGCGAAAAGTTGTACATGCCCGGTTGAAGCGCCGTATTGATGTTGGTTTGTTGCGAAGTGTGCACTGCGTAATCGTTTACGTACACAGACAAGCCCGAAGGACAGGGTGCAGCACAGTTCTCGCGGTGCAGGGAACCGCTGAATGTATACAGGTCTGCAGTGTTCGACGCAAACGAACTGAACATGTAGTAATGGTCAACGCCCGCTTTAATGGTGAAAGCTGCGCCATCCATTGTTCCCGTTGCATAGAAAACAGGAGAACCCGATCCCGAAGGAACTTCTTCTTTTTTGCAGCCGGAATACAGCACCGCGCAAGCGGCCACAACAGCAATTAAAATATAACGTGTCGTCTTCATTTTTAGAAACCGTATTGCAGCAAGACCATAACTCCTTTATTGCGTTCAAAGCGATTGATGCCGAACGTGCTGTTGTTTTTCAGATCGGCCAATCCGCAATACACTGTTGCTTCGGCGCTGAAATGCTGTCCGATCGTCAGTGAATATCCGGCGAAAAACATGCCATCGAAACGATTCAATCCCGGTGTCTGTCCAAAAACAGTGCGGTACGTACTCTGCGAAAGCGTACCATTGTTTTCGCTGTACGATTGCTCGCGGTTTTCGGAATAAGCCAGGTAATTGAACGCTCCTCCTGCAGTGAGTGAATGCAATCCGTTGATGCGCCAGTACGCCTGGATGGGCAATGAAAAATAATGCAGGCGCTGCATGCGCGTTTCCGTGTAGTGATTCGTTACGCCAAATCCGTACGTAGTGGTTACAGTTGAAGAACTGCTGTCGGATGCGTTATTGATAAATGTGTAACGCAATCCGGCCTGAAGACTCCACCGGCGTGCGAGCCAGAAATTGTAACCGCCACCGATAACCGGGTTGATCGATTGTCCTGATTTATCGCCATTAGAGAAACGCGCCACATACGTTGCTCCTGCCTGGATGAGCCAGTAGTTGACGGTCAATGATGGCGCGGTAACGGAAGGGGCGGGTACCGAGTCCTGGTGATCCTGCGCTGGATTAATTGAATCTGCTTTCGCAAGAGGATTGGTCTCTGTGTTGTTTTCCGGAACAAAGCGTTGCGTTGAATCGCGGGAATTTTTTTCCGGAGACACCGCAGGATTACTTTCTCCAGGTAAACCGGGACGCGGTGTTTGATCGGCTAAAGGTTGAACAGGAATTTCCGTGTTGTTTTTCGGAAGCACAGGATTTCCATCCGTGTTGCCTGGATTATTTTTTTCTGTAACATCATCAGGCGGAGTGTTTTTTCCGGACTGATTGTTTTCCGGGATTTGTTCTCCTGCATTTTGCTCCGGAGAATTTTCCGGAATGTTTTGATCCAACGGATTACCCACTGGTTGTTCTTTATTCAACGCCGGTGAATTTACAGCCAGCGGAGATTCGGCCTGCGCCTGATCGGGATCACGCTTGGGGCCGCCTGGTGATTTCGCCGCGTGACCGGGAGCAACATTTTCCGGTGCATGTTTCGCAAGAGAATGATTTTCGCCAACCGGCGCTTGCACCAACACATTGTTACCGGCAGCACCTTTCACATCGGTCCCGGGATGGTTTGCATCATTTTTAATAGTTGCAATTGCTTCATCCGAAAAAGAGAGTGGCGCAACCGATGCTGCAGTGCGTGAGCTGTCTGTTACAGCAATTACGTTTGACGGTACCGGCGCTTCAGCAGAAGTCACGGAGCTGTTTGTTGAAACGTAAACAATTCCTGCAACGACTACACTCGTGGCAATAAATGATGCAATAATGGTGATCAGTTTTATTCCGGAAACCGTTGCCGCAGGCGTGAGCGGTTGAGATGCATCAATGAGTTTCTCAGCTTTCTCCCAGCCAGAAGCCGGCGGGCCGAAACTGCGTTGTCCGATCTTCTGACGGATCATTTCATCAAACACCTGGTCTTCCTGTTTCATGACGCAATAGTTTTTATGTAGGGAAAATGTTTTGCAATTAATTCCTTCAACCGGGTTCGTGCATGATTAACATGCCATTTGGAAGTACCTTCCGAGATGTTAAGCAGTTCTCCGATTTCTTTATGACTGTAACCATCTACCACGAACAGGTTGAATACTTTGCGGCTTGATTCCGGAAGATGATCGATCAATCCCTGGATTTGTTCCGCATCCATTTTCTCAAGATAGGTGTTGATTGAAATTCCGTCAAACTGTCTTTCACTGAAATCGGTGGATTCCGTCATCATCCATTCGTTTTTACGTTTCCGGTATTCGTCAATGGCAGTATTGATCGTGATCCGGCGAATCCACAATCCAAAAGGAACTTCTTCCCGGTAGTTTGCAATGTTGTTCAGTATCTTCAGGAAGCTTCTGTTCACAATGTCCTCCGCATCATCCTTCGAATTCGTATAACGCGCGGCCACACTCATCAGAAAGGAATAACACAACTCATATAACTGATATTGCGCTTTCCGTTCTCCACGAATACAATTTTTCAGGAGCTGATTCTCAACTACAATGTGCACATTGCAAAATTGGCGTTTATAATTGTCCGGCTAAAGACAATACGCGGAAAAACCTTACAGGGTTGGGTCGGGGAGAGAAAAAAAATCCCTCAATTCCCCAATTCCTGATTTATTTCGCGCCCACAGTAGTTTTTTTCTTTTTCCTCACCGGCGTTCGTCCCACGCTTTCCATCCTGACCTTTTGAAGGCCTTTGGAATAAAATCCGAGACGTTTTGCCGCCGCCGGTGTGAGATCGATCGATCGGGTGGAGCTTTTCGGAAGCCGGTCGGTGATGCGTACGTAAATCACGGAATCGTTCGAAAGATTGGTGACTTTCACAATGGTCCCGAAGGGAAGCCACTTGTGGGCCGCAGTCATGCTGTCTGGATCAAAAGTTTCGCCGCTGGCCGTCATTCGTCCCTTCCAGTTTGGTCCGTACCAACTGGCAACTCCTGTGTCTGCGTAAGTTACATACGTGAGCGCAACAACGGAGTCGCTGGTCACGGTCAGGGAAGTGTCGGGTACAACAACAGCTACGGCCGGAAGCGGGCCAACGGTGTCAACCTGGGAGTAGATTTTGCCATGTGCGGAGAAAACAAGCAATACGACGACGGCCTTTCTCATTCTGTAATTTACTGAATCTTTTTGACAGTTGCGCCATTATACTTTCAGATATTATGCCAAAATAACATAAGCAAATTGGATGTTTTCGGCAGCACGATTATCTTCGTTAACTTAAATTATCCTGCCCGGTGCCCGAAAAAGTTGTGATTGTCCCCACTTTCAATGAAAAAGAGAACATCGAAAAGATGGTCAGGAAAGTGATGTCCCTGGCGGGCGACTTTAATCTTTTGATCGTGGACGACGGCTCTCCCGATGGAACAGCAGAAATTGTGCGCCGCTTAATGACCGAATTTTCCGGTCGTTTATTCATGGAAGAACGAAAAGGAAAACTCGGTTTGGGCACAGCATACATTCACGGATTCAAGTGGGCGCTGCAACGCAGTTACGAATACATATTTGAAATGGATTGCGACTTCTCGCACAACCCCGATGATTTGATCCGGCTGTATGATGCGTGCGCAAAACAGGGAGCAGATGTTGCTGTTGGGTCGCGGTACGTGAGTGGTGGCAAAGTGATGAACTGGCCATTCGGACGTTTGATGATGTCGTATTTCGCATCGCTTTACGTGCGGATCGTTTTGTGGATGAATGTGAAAGACACAACTGCCGGTTTCAAATGTTACAAGCGGAAAGTGCTCGAAACAATTGATCTCGATAACATCCGCTTTGTCGGGTACGCTTTCCAGATCGAAATGAAGTATACTGCACATCGTCTTGGATTCAAAGTGGCAGAAGTGCCCATCACATTCATTGATCGTGTGGAAGGCGTTTCGAAAATGAGTTCAAAAATTTTCAAGGAAGCATTCGTTGGCGTTTTACAGATGCGGTTTAAAAAAGTTGCTGCAAAACCAGCCTGATTTTTTTTTGCACCTTCGGTGCCCTGCCGCAGATTCGCAGATTGCGCAGATGAGAAAAAAATATTTTTTTAATGATTTAAAACAATTAAAAAAATCTGCGCAATCTGCGAATCTGTGGCTAAAGGGTCGAAGACCCAGGTAACAACCCTAAGATCAAAAGATGAAAACAATCACACTCTTTGTATTGCTCACCCTGGGTTCACTGGCGGTAAATGCCTGCGAATACTCACTGCTGAGTTCGTATATACCTTTCAAGGAGGGAATTCACACGAAACGTTTTCCGCTGAATTCGCGCAGTCCGTTCAGTCACGACGGATTGCGAAGAGAAGGCATGTTTCTGATGAAAGAAAATCTTCCGGCTCGTGCGATCAGTTGTTCTGCGGTTTACCACGATTTCCGCAGGTACAGCACAACCTTTGATCGTGGCGCAATTTTCTGCCGGATGGAAAACCAGGTGCTGAGAAAATACAACGTGAAGTTTAGTATACACGCCGGTGGGTATCGGGAATAGACGCAAAGCCGCAAAGCCCGCAAAGTAAGGCGCAAAGGATTTGGGTTTAGGGAACGAAGAATCGCGCAGCGATTCTTTGCGTCCTTTGTTTTTTCAAGCAGCATCTTTGCGAAATCTCCGCGCCCTTTGCGGCTTTGCGTCTATTCTTCCAGTACTGTGCATCCCATAAAAAAAAGCCGCCTCATGATGAGACGGCTTTTTCATTGAAACCTTTTCGTTTAGTTCTTCACCACACGATGAACTGAAACTGAATCACCGTTGATCACACGTACAAAGTATACGCCTGCGTTGAGTGAAGTCATGTTCACCTGCTGTGTTGTACCGGTCATTGTGAAGCTATTCACAACCTGTCCGAGTTCATTGGTCACTTCAACGGTAACCGGTGCGGCAGGCGCAGCGGCAAGCTGAATCGTGAACTGCGTTGAAGCCGGGTTAGGGAAGAGGCTAACATTTCCGTTTGCAGAAACGTTTGTGATGTCGCTGCAGATGTCTACCCAGATAGAATCTGTTGCAGAACCTGAACAACCGTTTGCATCTGTATACATGTACATGATCATGATGTTACCCATGCCAGCTGCAACCGGATCAAATGAATTTCCTGTAACACCAGGTCCGCTCCATGTTCCGCCTGCTGGTGATTCACCATTCAGTGTAATGTTGCCTGCTGTTGTACATGCAGTGTCTTGTCCGAGTGAAACAGTTACCGAAGGATTCGGGTTCACCTGTACATTGATCGAATCAATATTCATGCAACCATTTGCATCGGTACCCGTTACGGTGTACGTGGTAGTTGAAACCGGTACAAATGCCAGGTTATCTGTAACACCACCAGACCATGTGTATGATGTTGCACCGCTACCAGAAAGTGTAACCGGTGATCCGTCGCAAACCGCGGGTGCAGTTGAATTAGCTACTACTGCCGGAAGTGAATTTACAGTTACGGTGATCATGTCTGTATTGGTACAGCCATTTGCATCAGTACCTGTTACTGTGTACGTGTCCGTTGCAGTTGGAGTGAATGCTACGTTATCCATAACACTGCTTGTCCAGGTGTATGACGTTGCTCCGCTACCTGAAAGTGTAACAGGAGTTCCATCGCAAACTGTTGTTGCCGTTGAATTCGCAACTACAGGAGGAAGTGCGTTCACCGTTACGGTGATCATGTCTGTATTGGTACAACCATTCGCATCAGTACCTGTAACAGTATATGTATCTGTTGCGATTGGAGTGAATGCAACGTTGTCCATTACACTGCTCGTCCAGGTGTAAGAAGTTGCTCCGCTGCCTGAAAGTGTTACAGGCGAGCCGGCGCATACTGCTGTTGCCGTTGAATTCGCAACCACTGTTGGCAATCCATTAACAGTTACAACAACCTGGTCGATTACCGGGCAGCCATATGCTTTCGTCATAGTCACGGTATAGGTTGTGGTCGTTACTGGAGTTGCAGTCGGATTGGAAACGGTGGTACTGCTTAATGTTGCACCCGGTGTCCAGGAATAAGTCATTGCATTGCTTCCGATCAATTGAGTTGAACCTCCCATGCAGATGGAAACGTCATTGGAAACACTTGGTTGCGGCGCGGCAGGTCCGATATTCAGCCAGCTGTGTGTAGTTGTAATAATGGAGCCGTCATACCCGCCCATGGTTACCATGAACAGTGAATCATTCATTACCGCTCCTGCGAGATTGCAGATGTTGCTCACAGCAACCGGCATGTTCGGCCCGGTTTCCCACGTGTTCAGCGTAGTGTTGTAGGCATGTACCGTGTTCAACGTTTGAATTCCCTGACCGGTTGGATCTCCGCCGGCAAAATAAACAAGTCCGTTAGGCTCCAGGGAAACACCACTTGCGTGACGGCCTGTAGTACCACCGGGATAAGCTCCAAGAGAAGTCCAGGTAATGGTACCGGGAGCCGCAGGATTAATTACACCCTGGTAAGAAGCTGACTGTGTAGCAGCAAGTGTCTGGCTGTAGCCGCCAACAAAAATGATCTTGTTACCCGATATTCCCATTCTGCAACCCGCCACTGCAGCGCCGATCTTAGGCGTACCCGGTGCCCAGGTGTTAAGGTAGTTATCGTAGATCTGAACGCCGTTGATGTCTGCCGCGCCGGAATATCCACCAACGATGTAGATCAGGGAATCCCTGTAAACACCGATCGCGTAATCGCCTGTTGCCTGTGGCAATGGAGCGCCTGTGCTCCACGTGTCCGTTGCAATGTCATAAATGCTGTTGGTTGTTACCGGCGCGAAAGATCCGCCGTAACCACCAATGACGTAAATTTTTCCGTTCACTTCAACAGGAGAAATCTGACCTCTTGATTGTGGGATCGGAGCCATTGTACGCCATGTACCCGTAACTGTATTGTAGCGGGTATTTATGGTGGTGTTTGCAAATGCAGCGTCATAACCGGAGATGAGATAAACGAAACCGGTATCGGTAGTAGACAGACACGGTTTTACAAATACCGGACCTGTAGCCCAACGGCCTCCTGGAAGCGCTGGCTTGTTGCTCCATCCGAAGTTGACGAATGGAACCATAGCCACTTCCGGGCCTTCAGGTTGAATAGATTGTGTTGTAGGGCCATTTCCGGAAACCGGAGCACCAGCCACCATGCTGAATTGTGCGAACGAGGGGGAAAGCGCTCCACAAAGCAAGAAAGAAGAGAGTACTAATTTTTTCATGATTTTTTGAAATTAATTGAAACGTGAAAATAAGGACAATGCGATTTGGTTCAACCATCTGCCTGACAGACTTCTGACATTCCTGCTGCACCCACGGAGTATCTTTGTTTGTTAAAATTCCTTCAGGATGCGTGTTTTACTACTGATTACCACATCAATTGCTGCGATATCATTGTTTGTTGGCGGAAAAGCCCCGCGCAAAAACATCGACAGCGAACATGAAAAACACTTCAAAAATCTTCGCCAATTAACATTTGGTGGGAATAATGCTGAAGCGTATTGGAGCCCAAACAGTAAAATGCTGACGTTCCAGTCTGATTACGCGAAGTGGGGAAGTTCCTGCGACCAGATCTTCATGATGGAAGTGGCCAAGGCAAAAGATTCAACCTACAAACCGATGCGTATCAGCAACGGCGATGGACGGACCACCTGTTCGTACTTTATGCCCGACAACAAACACATTCTTTTTGCGTCGACGCACGTGGGCGGAAAATCATGTCCGCCGGCAGAGAACCTTCGCGCAAACGGAAAATATCTCTGGCCCATTTATGATACGTATGATATTTTCATCTCTGACCTGGAAGGAAACATCACCAAACAACTGACGAATTCTCCCGGCTATGATGCGGAAGCAGTTGTTTCTCCGCAGGGCGATAAAATTCTTTTCACGTCAACACGCGGCGGCGATCTTGATCTCTGGATCATGAATATTGACGGAACGAATCCTGTGCAGGTGACGAATCAGCTCGGTTACGACGGCGGCGGATTTTTCTCTGCCGACGGAAAGAAAATTGTTTTCCGTGCATCACGTCCAACCACTGAAGAAGAGATCAAAGATTACAAAGACCTGCTGGCGAAAAATCTCGTTGCACCAAGTCACATGGAAATTTATACGGTGAACGTAGATGGAACTGATCTGAAACAAATCACCAGCCTGGGCAAAGCCAACTGGGCTCCGTATTTCACACCATCGGGCAACAAGATTATTTTCTCTTCAAACCATGCCGCTGAAAAAGGATTCAATTTTCAGTTGTACCTCGTCAACCTCGACGGAACCGGGCTTGAGCAGGTAACGTTCGAAAGCGTATTCAATTCCTTCCCGATGTTTTCACCGGATGGAAAGAAGATCGCGTTTTCTTCGAATCGCCTGAATGGCGGGACGCATGATACGAACGTTTTTCTCGCCGACTGGGTCGAGTAAGGTCAGTGCGCAGTATGCAGTGCGCAGTGCGCAGTTTCCGCGGAACAGGTGTTTTTATTTAATTCCGCGCACGGCTATTCCGTAGGATTGTATCTTCGTATGCCAAATATTATCACCTTATGAATCGTCACATATTGCACTACTTAAACTCACTGCGTACTCACTGCGCACTGCGCACTGCATACTGCGCACTGTTTCTTCTGTTACCATACATTTCGTTTGCCCAGGAAATCAGCACTGAACGTATTAAGAAAGACGTCACGTATCTCGCTTCCGACAAACTCAAAGGCCGCGGCACATCAACCAAAGGCGAGAAGAAAGCAGCGAATTACATCGCCGGTGAATTCAAAAAGGCGGGTCTCCAGCCGAAAGGTACCGACGGATATTTCCAGCCGTTCACATTCAAAAGCAATCCCAATCCGCACGATACGTCTACCGCAAATCTCGAAGAACGTAAAGGGAAAAACGTAATCGGTTTCCTCGATAACGGCGCAGAATACACCGTGATCATTGGTGCGCATTACGACCACCTCGGCCAGGGACACGATCACAATTCGCTGGATGCAAATCCCGATGGAAAAATTCACAACGGTGCCGATGATAACGCTTCGGGAACTTCCGGCGTGATGGAACTGGCGCGGTACTACGCCGGAAATAACCGCAAGGAAGCATTCAACTTTCTGTTCATCTGTTTTTCGGGAGAAGAGCTTGGCCTCATTGGTTCAAAACGTTTCTGCGAGAATCCAACGATCGATCTCACTAAAGTAAATTACATGCTCAACATGGACATGATCGGCCGGTTGAATGATTCTACCAAAGCGCTTATCATTTACGGTGTGGGCACGGCTCCTGATTGGGTTCCTATCATCAGCAGCATGCGTACTGTTTTCCGTATCAAGCAGGATAGTTCGGGCATCGGACCTTCCGACCAGACTTCGTTTTACCTGAAAAATATTCCGGTGCTCCATTTCTTTACGGGGCAACATGCCGATTACCACAAACCTTCGGATGATGCAAACAAAGTGAATTACGAAGGCGAAAAAATGGTGCTGGAATATATGATGCTCATCATCGGAAAAACAGAAGCACTACCGAAGCTGCAGTTTCTCACTACGCGAAATCCGGATATGGGCAAAACGAAATTCAAAGTCACGCTCGGCATCATGCCCGACTATGCTTTTGAAGGTCCCGGTTTGCGTGTCGATGGAGTAACCGATGGAAAACCTGCGTCCGTTGCCGGAGTAAAACCCGGAGACATCATCATCGAGATGGGTGACACACGCATCGACAACATGACCGATTACATGACCGCTCTGGGCAAAATGAAAAAGGGCGATACGACGATTCTGAAAGTCAAACGCGGCGACCAGGAACTTAAACTCGACGTTACGTTCTGATGAATTACCTCCTGAAAAATGCAAATGTTGTCAACGAAGGAAAAACGTTCGTTGCTGATGTGCTTGTTTCAGCCGGTAAAATTGCAGCGATCGGAAATAACATTGAATCGATTGATGCAGAAGTGATCGACTGCAGCGGCAAGTACCTTCTTCCGGGTGTGATCGACGACCAGGTTCATTTCCGTGAGCCAGGGTTGACGCACAAGGCAGATATCCATTCGGAATCGCGTGCTGCGGTTGCAGGAGGAATTACTTCTTTCATGGAGCAACCGAATACGGTTCCACCGGCAACGACGATTGAATTGCTTGAGCAGAAATACAAACGTGCATCAGAAGTTTCCATTGCGAATTACTCGTTCTTCATGGGAACGACGAATTCCAACCTGGATGAACTGCTGAAGCTCGATCCGCGGAACGTATGCGGAGTGAAAATATTTCTCGGGTCTTCTACCGGCGATATGCTGGTTGATCACGAGGAAAATCTCGACCGCATTTTCGCTGAAGTAAAAATGCTCATCGCCGTTCACGCAGAAGATGACGTGATGATCCGCCAGAATCTCGAGACATACAAAGCGCGGTACGGCGACAAAGTTCCCGTAGAAGCGCACCCGCTGATCCGCAGCCGCGAAGCGTGTTATGCTTCTTCTTCGAAAGCCATTGCGCGTGCGAAGAAATTCGGAACGCGTTTGCATATTTTTCACGTGTCGACGGCAGAGGAACTTGACCTGTTTGACAATTCATTACCGTTGCGTGAAAAGAAGATCACTGCCGAAGCCTGCGTGCATCATCTCTGGTTTACCGACGAAGATTACAAAACCAAAGGCAACTACATCAAGTGGAACCCGGCGGTGAAAACTGAACGCGATCGCGAGGCTATCTGGAAGGCGGTGCTCGATAACCGCATTGACGTGATCGCAACGGATCATGCTCCGCATACGATTGAAGAGAAAGAGAAATCGTATCTCGAAGCACCTTCAGGTGGCCCGCTTGTTCAGCATGCGCTTGTAGCCATGCTCGAAAAATCGCGCGAAGGAAAAATCTCAATCGAGCGGGTAGTGGAGAAGATGTGCCACGCGCCTGCAGATTTATTCCGCATTGAAAAACGCGGTTATATCCGTGAAGGTTATCATGCCGATCTCGTAATTGCTGATCTCAATTCTCCGTGGCAGGTCACAAAGGATAACATCCTCAGCAAATGCCGTTGGTCTCCATTCGACGGATTTACATTTCACGCGAAGGTAAAGAAGACGTTTGTCAATGGGAATGTGGCTTACGACGATGGTAGAATCGTTGATACCGTTAATGGTATGCGAATGACTTTCGAGGTAAATTAAAAGCTGATTTTTTTTGGCGATCTGTGTGGCTTAATGGTACGCTGATGCCTCCTGCGGAGGCTCACTGAAAAAACAGATTTTCACGGATTAAATCGCTTCGCGATTTTGGCGCTTATTTTTTACCACAGAGAGCGCTGAGTGGTTTTCACAGAGGTTCACTGAGTGTTTGTCAACGTATTACCCAGTGAACCTCTGTGAAATACCTCTGTGCTTCTCTGTGGTTAATTTTTTTTCATGAGCGTAGCGAATCACCGTGCCGGGTTAAGATCGCGCAGCGATTACGCACCATCTTCTTCGTGTTGCTTCGTTCCTTTGTGTCTTCGTGGCAAATCTCACTCTCAATTCACCACAAAGCTCTTCACTCCCGAATAATTCTTCCCGCGAATGTGCGCGTAATACATTCCCGCCGCACCAACGAACTGCACGTTATAAGAAGTTTGTCCCGAGAGCGATTGTGTATGTACAATTCGTCCCATTACATCAATCACTTCCAGCGAGTATGTTTCCGTCGCCGCATCTCCGCTCATCGCGAGTGTGAAACTTCCATTGTTTGGTGATGGAAATAAATTCATCGACACCGCAACAGTTGCGGTATGCTGCACCTGCGTGAATACATCCAGGTCCGTTGCCCAGATCCCGCGACCGAATGTGCTCACGTAAATCCTGTTCAGCGGAACGTTGAATTCAATATCGCTTACGATCACGTTCGGCAAACCTAAACTTTGACTGACCCAGGTGCTGCTTGAAGACGTGAGTACGTAAACACCGATGTCTGTCGCAATCATCACATCACCGCTTCCTCCCGGAACGTACTTGATGCAGTTTACAGGAATGTTAGGAAGGTTGAATGAAATATTCTGCCACGTTGTACCGCCGTTGATGCTGCGGAAAACTTTATTGCCGGTAGAAAATCCGGCCATCGTCACGTAGATCGTGTTTGCATCAGTCTCGGAAATTTCGACGGACGTGTAATACAACGAATCAGGAATGCCGGGAGTGATATCGCTCCACAGTCCACCGCCGTTGATGGTGCGATACAATCGCGCAGGTTCATTCCATTCGTAACGCACACGCTTCGCAGCGAGAAGCACGTTGCTGTTTGAATTCGACACGGCCAGTGCGCTCAATTCCGCCGGAAGATTTACAAACGGAAAACTTGAGATCGGTGTCCAGTTATCGCCATTGTCGACCGACTTCATGACGTTCTCATAACCTGCGTAAAGCGTTCCGGGATTGTTGTAGTCGCCGATAATCGGAGTCGTCCATTCTCCGGATTCTCCGCTCATGTTGGGAACTGTTCCAATGTCACTCACGCCGTCATCGAACGAACGGGAAAAATAACCGTACTGGCTGGAACCAATGATCATGTCATCATCCAGCGGATCGAGATAATTGTCCATTCCATCGCCGCCAAAAATGGTGCTCCACACATTGTTGTCGAAATAGAATGAGGCATTGTCCTGTGAGCCCGCCATGAGTCGTCCGGTGGAATTGCGTGAGCTGGAAAGCCGGTAGAACGAAGTAACCTGCATGCCGTTGCTCATACTTATCCACTGCGTGGTCCATGGATTTCCGTTGCCCGCATCAAACCACGACTGCGTGATGATTTGTGATGTGCGATAAACGCCACCATCGCTGCACACAAAATAATCTCCGGTGATCGGGTGTGTTGTGATGTAATGAATATCGCCGTGAAGTGTGGGGCCATAATACAAGGTCCAATGACTCGCCGGATTAAAATTTACACCGCCGTCTGTTGATCCCCACATATTGATTCCACCGATATAAATTTCATCACGGTTCGTTGGACTCACCACCGCACCCATATCGTAATTGCCTTGCCCGCCCTGGTTGGTACCGTCATCGGATTCGAGAACGTTTAACGCCGGCGGAATGAATGTCCAGTTGTTTCCGCCGTTAACTGTTTTGTAAATACCGTACAAACCGGTGTACGTGTCGACGGTAATTGCGTAAATGTAATTCGGATCAGACGGAGCAATGACGAGTTTCACGCGCTGCACACTTCCCGTGGCCGGAATGCCGGTGGTCAGTAAGTTCCACGTTTGTCCGAAGTTGGTTGACTTGTACACGCCCGCGCTTCCGGCATTCGCGTTCATCACCCATCCTGATGCAGCGTACAGCGTATTCGGTGTAACAGGATCCTGAATCATGTCCCAGAACAAAGCATTTTGCGTGAGTGTCCAGGTTACACCGGCGTCTATTGAGCGGTACATTCCGCTTACGCCGCAGGCCACAAGTTCATTGCTGTTCGCCGGATTGATGATGATCTCACGGATCAATGAGCCGTCGCCATCGGTAAGCAGAAAATTAAGTCCGGTGGATTGCCAGGTTGCTCCCGCGTCTGTCGTTTTGTACACACCCAGTCCGAAATGCGTATTGCGTTTGCGTCCGTTTAGCGCAAGTCCAATGCCCACATATTCAAAATCGCAAACGGAAATGTACATCGTACTGTCCGGATCATTCGGGTCAATGGTAATGCCGCTGATGCGAAGAATGGGCAACTGATCAGTAAGTGGAGTCCAGCTTACACCATTGTTCGTGGTTTTCCAGACGCCGCCCTGTGCCACACCGATGTAAAAAATATTCGGGTTGGTCGGATGAAAGGCGATGCAATTGATGCGGCCGATTCCGTTTTCCATATATCCCGTGAGGTTGTTCGGAATATAATCGGGGCCCACAGGAAACCACGCGTTGTAGGCAACTTCATTGGGATTTGCCGGTTGACGTTGCGCTGCAGATTCAGTGACTGCACGAAAGTAATCGGTTGCATCACCCGGTTCGCCTGATGCATCGGTGTGCATCATCACTTCCATCTCCCAGCGTTTGAAAAATTTCCAGCCTTTGGCGTGTTGCAAATCTGTGGTGTCTGCCCAGGCACTATACTGCCGTTGCATGGCGGTAAAAGTCAGTGGCTCACCCGTTGTATTGCGGATAAATTTTTGCGCAGAAGCAGTGAAAGCCAGTAAGAAGGCAGGAAGTAAAAGGAAGTTTTTCATGGTGTGTGGTCATTTGAGCAGCATCTCAAATTTAAGACATTCGTAACGACTTGCCTACTTGCGAACTCACAACCTCACTTTCTTCTTACCCGTCCACTACTGGGCAGTGTTTCAGTTTGAGCATTGATATTTTACACGGCGACACGACGCTAAAAGAAGCACAAAACCCATTCGAAGCCCGGGCGCTCACGGCGAGACGAAATGAGATTTCCGCGTAGCGGAAATCTTTCATTCTATAACGAGGTTATGGCTGATCGAAGCACAGTAGTCAATCGCTTTAGCGATTGAGTTACCGTTATCGCGCCGTGAGCGCCCGGGCTTAGAATAAGAAATGCCGTAAAAATGCGCCGTGTCGCCGTGTAAAAAAGCAAAGTGAAACATTACCCACTACTGCCACTATCACTCCTACTGCCACTGAATTACTATCTTTACGCGGTGCGTCTTCTCGGCAATATATTCTACAATTACCTCTGGTATTCCTTCAACGTCTGGCTCGGGTATTTCTACCGTTTCAACCGGAAAAAGCACACTTCGGGCATGGAGCGCATTCCATTGGACAAACCGGTGATTTTTTGTGCCAATCACCCGAACGCGTTTATGGATGCGATCATGGTGGGCTCGGCGCTTTCACGGCGCACCTGGTTTCTCGCACGCTCCGATGTGTTCCGTAAAAAATGGCTGGCGAAGTTCCTCACGTTTATCGGCATCATTCCAATTTACCGCTTACTCGAAGGAGCGGAGAATCTCCAGAAGAACGATGAGACTTTTGAGAAATGCAGCGAGATGCTGGAGCAGAATAAGGCCATCATTATTTTCTCGGAAGGACTTTGCATCCAGGAGCGGCGTTTGAGAAAACTCAAGAAAGGAACTGCGCGTATCGCATTCGGATCGGAAGAGAAAAATAATTTTGATCTCGATCTCATGATCGTTCCCGTGGGAACTAATTATTCGGCCACACCGTGGAAATTCAGGAGTGGGTTGTATATCGAGTATGGCGAACCATTCCCGATGAGCGATTACAAGGAATTATACCTGCAGGACAAGGCCCGAGCGATGAACGTTTTTACCCGCGACCTTGAAGCGCGGATGAAAAAACTCCTCGTGGTAATTGAGAACAGGGCAAACGACGAGCTGGTTGATGCGCTCGAAGAAATGCTTCTGTCGGACTGGAGCGAAGCGCAGCATCTTGATCCGCAGAACCCGAAAGAAACGCATCGGGTTTCGAAAAAAATTGCGGAAACGATCAATGCAACTGATCAGCACGAACCGCAACGTGTACGCGACCTCACTGAAAAAGTAAAAACGTATATGACCGCAGTGAAAAAGCACAACCTGCGTGACTGGCTGCTTCGTCCAAAACAAATTGAGTCGATGGGCGCGCAAAGTTTCTTTTCCGATTTTCTTTTTTTCTTTTTTCTTTTCCCGTTCTGGATTTTCGGTGTGATCACGAATTACCTGCCGTATAAAATTCCGTACATGATCGCGCAGAAAATTGTGAAGCACGTCGAATGGCACGCTTCGGTGAATGGCACGATCAGCGTTTTCCTCTGGCAGATTTTTTTCGGACTGGAAAGCCTTGCGGTGGCGCTCATCTTCCGGAACTGGTACATGCTCGGTGCATTCATGATTCTCATGCCGGTCTGCGGTGTGATCGCGCAGGAATACTGGCGCCGGATGAAAAAATCGCGGGGCAAATCTGCGTTGATCAAAGCGTTTAAATCAGACAAGCAGAAAATCCAGGAGTTGATCGAATTACGGACGGAAATTGTGGATGAAGCAGAAAGTTTATTTTCACAGTATTCCCGGTAATCCGTATGGTTTCTGCCGCTCAAAGAACATTTCGTTTCCTGCTGATCAGTCTGAGATTAACATACCGTCAAATCACTGCGAAAAAATTGCAAAAAATGATCTCACATTCCTGTTGAAATCAGTTTTAGGTTGCGATTGCGTTAAGTGAAAGTACATGGCGCATTCTGCGCATTGTCCGACTGTACTTTTGCGGAGACGTCATTTAATCTCCGGCAACATGAAAAATTTTCTCACTTCAATTTTTGCAATCCTCTTTGTTCACGCAGGTTTGTTTTCGCAAACTATCTCAGTGGTGAGATCGCAGACTGTGGGTTCCACAGTAACGGTACGCGGTATTGTGATCAACGGCAGTGAACTCGGCCCGATCCGTTATGTACAGGATGCAACCGGTGGAATTGCTATTTATGGTTCTAACCTTGCGTCAGTCAATCGCGGTGATAGTATTGTTGCTACGGGAACACTTACAGATTACAACAATCTCCTGGAAGTAACGCCGGTGAGCAGTTTTACAGTCTATACACCGCTGGGCCCCGTTCCTGCTACGCAGGTGATTACACCGGCACAGGCAGGCGAACCGCTGGAAGCTGAACTCGTAACGATTAACCAGGTAACATTCACCAATGGTGGTTCACCGATTACAGGGAATACGAGCTACACATTTACCGCTTCTTCACAATCAGGAGTAATCTACGTGAGAAACGGCTCACCACTCGTGGGACAGATGTTGCCGCTTTGGCCCGTTGAACTTACCGGAGTGATGTCGCAGTTTTATACAACGTATCAATTGCTGCCTAGAGATTCCTTCGACATTGTTTCCAATAGCAGCATCGTAATTTCAACACCTGTTGTTCAAACCAACATGACGACATCCGGTTTTGATTTAAACTGGACCACGAACATTTCCGGATCTACATTTATCCGCTATGGCCGAACACCGGTGCTTGAACTAGGAATAGTCAACGGAGCCGCAGGGATCAATCACACCGTGACTGTAACCGGGGCGAATCCTTCTGACATTTTTTACGCGCAGGCTTTTTCAGTGAATGGAACGGACACCGCCACTTCTACGGTCCGTGCGTATGCAACCATTTCCGCGTCATCAGGATGGATCAAAGTATATTTCAACAAGTCTGTTGACACAACACTTTCAACCGGTACCGATGCAGAAATACTTTTTTATGCAATCGATGATACGCTTATCGCGTATATAGACCGCGCGCAATATTCGATTGACTTCACGATTTACCATTTCGACAATCAGAATATTTCGAACATCAGCACTGCGTTGAATAATGCATACAACCGCGGCGTGCGTGTGCGCGTTATTGTCGACGGTAGCTATGTGCATCCGGCCGTTGCTCAACTGGATCCGAATATTGAAGTGTTGTACAGCCCGGTTGGTGGAAACTACACCATCATGCACAATAAGTTTGTTGTGTTTGATGCGGAATCGCCCAATCCGAACGAAGCAATTGTATGGACAGGCGGCACTAATTTTTCCGATGGCCAGATCAACGAAGATCCCAATGATGTGATCATTTTCCAGGACCAGTCTATGGCGAAAGGCTACACGATCGAATTTGAAGAAATGTGGGGCGATACCGGTCTTGTTCCGGACACTACCGCATCACGTTTCGGACAGTACAAGACGAACAATACACCGCACGAGTATGTGGTTGGTGGCGTTCGTGTGGAGCAATACTTCAGTCCTTCGGATGGAACAAACGGAAAAATTGCAGAGACCATTGCAACTGCAAATACTGATCTGTGCATTGCCACCATGCTGATCACGCGTACAGATCTTGCTGCGGAAATTGTGAGTGCTTCTGCCGCAGGTATTGCTGCGTACGTTCTTGTTGATGATGCTACTTCAACAACTACATTTTCTACGTTGCAGGCCGGACTGCCGGTGAATCATATTGTCGATTATTCGTTGAACGGAATCATGCACCACAAATACATGATTGTTGATCCGTCCGCGCCGTTATCAGATCCTGTTGTACTTACCGGTTGCCACAACTGGTCAACAAGCGCAGATACTAAGAACGACGAGAACACCGTGATCGTGCACGATGCAACAATTGCCAACATTTACTACCAGGAATTTGTTCCGCGTTTTAATCAGAGTGGCGGTACAATTGGTGTGAACGAAAATGGATCGGGCACGAATGGCGGAACGGTCTATCCTAACCCGGCAAACGAACAGGTGACTGTAAATTATTCAGTGGCTCAACCGATGAATACGATTTTTACAGTGACTGATGTTTCGGGAAGAGTGATCTCGGTAGTGAACCATGTTTCTGCACAAGGAAACAATACGGCCGTTATCGATTGTTCATTCCTCGCGCCGGGAGTTTACTTCCTTCAGATGGAAAATGAACTGGGATTACATACGTTCAGTATCATAGTGGAGTAGTAGCTGTGGCTTACTTGCCTACGGCCTACTAAGTAACTAATCCTTGACTCTGTTCAACCCCATACTCTTCACCATCCAATCCGCCAACGGCTTCTCCGCCGGACGATTTTTCAGGTTCAGGTACCACCCGAGTTTTTTCAGCACCGGAACTTTGTGCGTTTCCACGAATTCGATCAGCGTTCCGTCCGGATCTTCAATGTAGCTGAAATGTCCTGCGGCTTCGCCCATGTCGAAACTGTTTGCGCTGTCTACGGTGAACGGATGTCCTTTCGATTCGCAGAGCGCTTTCATTTCTTTCATCCCTACAATATCAAAACAGAGATGAATGAAACCACGATCGCCCCACCAGCGTCCTTCGAAAATTTTACGCGGCGTTTTATTCAGCACCTGCACGAGCTCGATCATGCTCGAACCGAGTAAGCGCGAAAATGCACCGGCGCGAGGTTTCGAATGTTTGAGCAAAACACGGCGCACTTCTACATCACCGCCGGGAAGATTTTTCAGGTCATCAAATTTTCCGGTCTTGTCGTAAATCACCGTATCGTAACCGAGGATATCGCCGTAGAATTTTTTCGATTGCTCTACATCGGTTACACCGAGCAATGCACCTGCCGGTCCGCCCGTATGTTGTTTGCCTTTTCCAAACCAGTCTTCACCGGGAACCACTTCAAAAATATTTCCCCAGGGATCGCGCACGAAAAAGTTCAGTTGGCCATCAGGTGATGTGGTCAGCCCTCCCAGCAGGTCAGCGTTCTTGCTTTTTAAAAATTCGTACGATGCTTTCACGTCGTCCGATTTCATCCGCGTCACAAAATGTCCGATATCGCCAAGCTGAATTTCAAACGCAACCGGAACGGGAACGCGACTGGTGTATTGCCAGATCTCAAATCCGCCTCCGCCTTTCATGTTCACTGCGAGAATCGCGTGACGGCTATGTCCTTTTCCACCGGTATACGGAAGCATAAGATTGGCTTCAGCGGCTTCCTCAAAAACGGGAACGTCCATTCCGAAATGCTGCCGGTACCATTTGAAAGCGGCATGGACATCCGGAATGCCAATACCAACCTGTTGAATGCCTGAAATGATGGGAGTGCGCATAATGTTGATCGATTACCGGGCGAAATTACGATTTAGATGGAGATTTTTTGCCACAGGGTGCGCAGAGGTTAGTGGGCCAGTTGCTTAGTGAAATGGGTCGTTGGAAATTTACCACCAAGGTCACCAAGATCACCAAGCGTCTTAAACACTTTCCTGGTGTACCTGGTGACCTTGGTGGTTGAAAAACCTCTGCGAAAATCCCCGTTGTACCGTGTGGTTAATTTTTTAGCCGCACTGGTTGGACGAAAGGCTGCAACGATCAGATGTGTTACATTTGCTTCACAAACCCTCGCAATGCTACCGAAGAAAATCCGGTTCTTTTTTCTTGTCGTTTTCTGTGTATGCATTACAGGCGAGTGGGTGAGTGCGCAACCGGTACCACCCGAATACGCTTCCTCGATCAAGGGTCTGTCCCCAAGAAAACAGATTGAAGTAGTTGATTCCATTGCGTACAGCATGCGCAAGACCGATCCTGCCCGGTGCATTATGCTTTTGAAAGTGGCGATCAGGATGAGCATTGTTCACAAGATCGATACAGCTGAGATCCAGGAACGGATGAACCTCAACCGGCAATACCGTTTCGACGGCGAAAACGACTCGGCCATGATGCAGGTCGATTCTTCGCTCGCCATTGCACGCGCGGCCGGGCTGGGTGAGTGGGAAGGCGAGATACTCAGCGCGAAAGGCGTTTTGCTCACACGCATGGGTTCGTATGTCGACGCGACGGAAATGTTTCTCAAAGGAATTGAGAAAGCGAAATCGATCGGTGATACAGCTACACTCGCCATGCTGCACAAGCAGTGGGCGCTCGTGTATTTTTACACGCGGGATTTTCCGTTGGCCATTGAACGAACGCAGCAGGCGCTTGCCCTGTATACTATGCTCAACGATACACAGAGCATCGCTTCCTGTACCGACAATATCGGGTTGTACTACTCAAACCTCGGGTTGTGGGATTCTGCGTTTGTGTACCAGGTGAAGGCCATGCACATTTTCGAGGAAATACAGGATTCTTCACAGCTCATCATCTGTTACAACAACCTCGGTAGTACGCTGATCAACATTGAACGGTACGGTGAAGCGAAAATGTACCTGGAAAAAGCACTGGGTATTGCCGGACGCAGGAACAGTGAATACCAGGTGATGACTGTGACGAACACGTTTGCCCAGCTTTACAAAGCAACGGGCGACGAGGCGGGCGTGCAGCAATCTGCTTTGCATGTGTATGATATTGCCCTTGTGCTGAAGAATGATTTTTATGCGCAGTCGTCGTCGCACATGTTGGCAGAATCGTATTACGCGCAGAAGGATTACGAAAAATCGGCGTACTACTATCGCGTTACTGATTCGTTGCGGCAGATTGTTTATGATATCGAGAAAACAAAATCAGCCGAAGAAGCCGGCAAGAAATATGACGCGGCAGAACGCAAGCAGAGAATAGCATTGCTGGAAGCCGACAACAAAGCGAGAACCGCGCAGAACGAACGCGACCGGCTTGTGAAGTTTGCTGTGATTGGCGTAGCGCTCGTACTGCTCATATTCAGCGGTGTGGTGGTGCGCAACTACTACCGGAAAAAACGCGACAATCTTTTGCTTCACGAGAAGAACGAAGCCATTGAAGCGCAGAAAGCAGTGATCGAAGAAGCGAAAGAAGAAATTACCGACAGCATCAATTATGCTAAGCGCATTCAGGGTGCGGTGTTACCATCCGCGGAAAAACTCGATGCGCTGTTCCCTGCGAATTTTGTGTACTACCGTCCGCGTGATATTATCAGCGGCGATTTTTACTGGACCGCCGAAGGCCGTAATGGTGCACGGTATCTGGCCGTGGCAGATTGCACAGGACACGGTGTTCCCGGCGCGATGATGAGCATGCTCGGCGCTTCATTGCTGAACAGGTTGATTGCACGCAAAAGCGTTTCAGGGCCCGGGAAAATGCTCGACGCACTTCACCAGGAATTGCTCATCACGCTGAACACAACGAAGGACAAGAGCATCAACGACGGAATGGACATTGTGCTCCTGATGTACGAACCCGATCTGAAAAAAATAACGATGGCATCGGCGGAACGTCCTGTTTATTATTTGCAGAACAATACGTTCGGATCAGTCGCGCCCGATAAAATTTCGATCGGCTCATCATTGCCCAAAACGGAACCGTATGCAGAGCACACGCTCACTGTAGAACCAGGACTCTCGCTTTTCCTTTTCTCCGATGGAGTGACCGACCAGTTTGGTGGGCCCGACCAGAAAAAGTTCATGTCGAAACGACTCCGGGAAATGGTCACAGGTTCCGCCGCGATGAGCATCGCCGATCGCGAACAGCATTTCGTGAAAGTATTTGAAGAATGGAAATCGGGCATGGAGCAGACAGACGATATGACCCTGATCAACGTGGTATTTTAAACAGAAAAAAATGTTCAAAGGAAAAACAGTTTTTATCACCGGCGGAAGCCGCGGAATTGGAAAAGCAATCGGTTTGCGTCTTGCACGCGAAGGAGCGAATGTGGTGATCGCTGCAAAAACCACGGAGCCTCATCCGCGCCTGGAGGGAACTATATTCTCCGCTGCGGAAGAGATGGAAAAGGCCGGTGGACATGCGCTGGGCGTGAAGTGCGACATCCGCGAGGAAGCAGACGTAGTTGCAGCCATCGAAGCCGCTGTGGCCAAGTTTGGCGGAATCGATATTCTCATCAACAACGCGAGCGCGATCAATCTTTCACCAGTGTCTATTCTTCCGCTGAAGCAATACGACCTCATGCAGGACATCAACACACGCGGTACATATCTTGTATCGCGGCATTGTATTCCGCACCTGAAAAAATCGGCGAATGCGCACATCCTTACGTTGTCGCCTCCGTTGAACCTCGACAAAAAATGGTTCTCACATTTTGCGCCGTACACCATTTCCAAATTTGGCATGAGCATGCTTACGTTAGGTATGGCCGAGGAATTGCGCAAAGATGGAATCGGTGTTAATTCCCTTTGGCCGCGCACCACTATTGCTACAGCGGCCATCATGAACGTACTCGGTGGCGAAGAGCTCATGAAAAAATCGCGTAAACCGGAAATTGTTGCGGATGCAGCAGCGATCATTTTTGCAAGAAACAGCCGCGAATGCACGGGCAATTTCTTCATGGATGATGAAGTCCTGGCGAGTGCCGGAATCACCGACTTAAGCGGGTACAGCATGATTCCGGGGGCAGAACTCGCGCCGGACATTTTTCTCTGAAAATCACCGGATTAGTCGTCATTTTTGGCTCCAATACCTGCGTAATTCGTCGTTTTTTCAAGGAAATGTGGCGGTTGCGCTAATTCGTCGTTTTCAGGTCAAAAAATGATGGCTGGCACGAAAAAATGTCGGACTTTCGTGTCCCGCGAAAACCGCGTTCCCACCAGGTTTTTGCGGACCCTACTTAAGTAAATTCTTCGCGTTCAAAGATTATGCAAATGAGAAAAATTGCACTCACGATTACATTAGTATTGACCGGCCTTTGCGGATCGCTTCATGCACAATTAACGGGGATGAAATTCATTCCCGGCGATTATCCAACGCTCGCCGCCGCCATTACCAATCTCAATGCAGTTGGTGTAGGTGCGGGCGGAGTGCAGTTCAACCTGCTTCCGGGAAATCCGCAAACTGCACCGGCAGGTGGTTATGCGATCACTACACTTACAGCCAGTGCGGGAAATGAAATTCTTTTCCTTGGGAACAGCAACGTGATCACAGCTTCACCGGCATTGACCGTTGGCGCATTGAACGACGCAATCTTCAAGATCATTGGCGCCGACTACGTGTCTATCGTGCAGTTCACGATGATGGAAAATCCGGCGAATACTGTAACCACGCCGGCCGCAAGCAACAACATGACCGAGTGGGGCGTCGCATTTTTGCGCAGCAGCACAACAGAAGGAGCGCAGCACAATAACGTTGCGGCCAATATTATTTCACTCAACCGTTCGTATGCAAATACGTGGGGTGTATACAGCAACGTGCGTCACAGCGCAACAGCAGTAACAACCAGTGCAGACATTACAGCAGTTACAGGGGCGAACAGTTTCAATGGTGTTGGCGGAAACATTATTTCCAATGTCAATATGGGCGTTGCATTCATCGGCTCCGGAACAGCGGCTTTCCAGGATGCCGGTAATGATATAGGTGGAAGCTCAGCCCTGACGGGCAATTCCATTACCAACTGGGGTGGTGCGGCTGCATTAAGCAGTTACGTTTCGAACAGCGGAACCAGCTACTGCATTTACATGAATCACCAGACTTCATACAATGTTTCGTACAACACCATCGTGAGCGCTACGGTTACGCCAGTGGTTACATTCCGCGGAATACTGCAGGATTATACTACCGCTGCACCGGTTGGAACATTCACGAATACAATCAGCAACAACACGGTGACGTTGACCAGCGGACAGACCTCCGGAAATTTCCGCGCGATCGAAGCCGCGGGCGGTAACACAGCTCTTACACTCAACATTACTTCGAATACGATTGAGAACTGCGCCATCACCGGTGTAGGATCCAGCACAACGATGATTGGTATTTTCAATTTAGGTACTGCGAATACGCTGAACATTACGGGGAACTACCTGCGCGGCAACACAAGCACCGCCACCACCGGAGGATTTACGGGAATCCAGGTCAGCGCAGCAGCGGCCGTTCCGGGCACAATTGATATTTCATCGAATAGTTTTGGCGATGAGCCAAACGGCATTGATGCAATTACTTTTTCCACGGCGAGTTCCGGTGTGGTGACGGGAATTGTGAACTCCGGCGGTACCGCGACCTGCGACTTGCAAATAATGTTTAACTCATTCTATGGTTTTACGCATAACTCAGCATCTACAGGCGGGGTCACCTATATCGGAAATGCTGCGGCAACACTGTCGCATGTAATCAGTTCGAATGTGTTTCATTCCCTGGTTGCGAATACAACCGGTAGTGTCACGTTCATCAGCAATAACGTTGCGCTGCCGGCGGGAGGAGTTTCTTCTGTGGACTTCAACCAGATTATGAACGGTTTTTCTAAAACACAACCGGGCGCAACGGTCACGTGTTATTTTACAAATGCTACGCCGCTGTCTCCTGCCGGAACGAACAAATTCTTTTCGGCCAATAATTTCTCCGATATCACCGTCATCGGCGCAACAACAGTAGTTGGAATTGTGGACGTGGAAGGCGCTGTGAGCGGGGGGGCAACAAAAGATATCTCGTTCAATACGTTCTCGAACTGGACCTGTGGCTCGGGTAGTGTGAATGTGATCCAGGTGAACAAGGGCGGAAATAATACAACAGTTTATCAGAATACCATTTCGAATATCACCTGCGATGGAGGCTTTACCGGGATCTCGATGGGCGGAGGAAATGCCGGAGCCACCCAGATCTGCCTGATGAATACACTCACGGGTATTTCTTCAACCAGTGGAAACGTCATTCTCATTACTGCAGGATCCAATGCAGTGAATACACTTCTGATTTCCGAGAACACGATTGGCGAAAATTCCACCGCCGGAACTTCTACGGTGACTGCGATCAGCATTGTAGCGGGCGATGTCGTTCGGGTTTTCCAGAATAAGATCTACGATCTCGAATCCAGCAACAGTGCAGGTATTGCCACGGGAATTTCCATTGGTGCCGGCACAAACGTTTTCGTGTACAATAACCTCATTGGTGATTTACGCACGCCTGGTGCTAATGCACTGAATCCGTTGAATGGAATCAACATCACCGGTGGAACAACAGTGTACGCCCATTACAACACGATTTATCTCAGCGCGTCAAGTACCGGAACTAATTTCGGATCAACTGGAATTTTTGCGAGCACAACGCCTACGGTCGACTTGCGCAACAACCTCGTGGTGAATCTTTCGACCGCGAATGGTAGTGGGTTAGTTGCAGCGTATCGCAGAAGTGATGCCGCATTAGGTACGTATGGCGCGGGCTCCAACGGTAACTCATTTTACGCGGGAGTTCCTTCCCTGAACCATGTCATTTTCTCCGATGGAACGAATACAGATCAAACCATTCTCAGTTTTCAGTTGCGTGTTTCTCCGTTGGATGCAAACTCGGTAACAGAGAATCCAACGTTCTCCAGTACAGTAGGGTCATCCCCGGTATTCCTGCACATTCCTGCCGCGACATCTTCCTTGCTGGAAAGCGGTGGGACTTCAGCGCCAATCACCACGACTGATTACGACGGAGATGATCGTCCGGGCCCTGTAGGTTCTGTAAATGGCGGAGCGCTTGCACCGGATATCGGCGCGGATGAATTCGATGGCATTTTCATGGCATGCAGCGGAACTCCAACAGCGGGAACAGCTGCGGTGTTGCCAACATCAGCCTGCGGAAGCGGATCATTCACGCTGGAAGTAACCGGCGCTTCAAGTGGCCCGGGAATTTCGTACGAGTGGCAGGAGTCTGCAACTCCGGGCGGACCGTACACACCAATCGTTGGTGCAACAAGCACGGTTTACAGCACACCGGTTATTTCATCTTCGATGTACTACGTATGTGTGACTACATGCTCGTCGAGCGGAATGTCTGCTGCATCCAACGAAGTGGAAGGACTTATTCTTCCTGATCCGATCGTAACTATTGCCCCGGTATCAGCAACAATCTGTCAACCCGGTGCAACACCGGTAACACTTACCGCAAGCGGCGCCGACACTTACTCGTGGGATCCTTCAACAGGATTGTCTGCAACAATCGGAACAAGCGTTGATGCTGATCCGCTCGTTACGACAACGTACACAGTCATCGGTACAGCATTGAATGGTTGTACTGCAAGCGCAACGGTAGAAGTAACTGTAAATGCTGCACCAACAGTAAGTGCAGGCGCTTTACCGGCTACGATCTGCGAAGGAAGCAGCACAACATTAACCGCTTCCGGCGCCGACACGTATTTGTGGATGCCCGGATCGCTTTCAGGAGATGTTGTTATCGATGCACCGCTGACTACAACGACTTATACTGTAACCGGAACTTCGCTTGACGGATGTACGTCAACGGCCATCGTCACTGTAACTGTGAATCCAGCGCCAGTAATCAGTGCATCATCAACACCGGGATTGATTTGCGAAGGAGAAACGTCATCACTCACTGCCTCCGGCGGATTGAGTTACGACTGGATGCCAGGCTCACTCACCGGTTCTCCTGTAATTGTTGCACCAACAACTTCAACAACATACACCGTAACCGGAACCGATGTCAACGGATGCACCGGTACTGCGCAAGCAACCGTAAACGTAAATCCGGCTCCCGTAGTTTCTGCCATTGCAACGCCATCCGCTATTTGTGAAGGTGAAAGCGTAACACTCGATGGAAGCGGCGCAACCACATACACCTGGATGCCGGGTTCATTGTCCGGTGCAAATGTTAGTGATGTTCCTGTATCAACAACAACTTATACAGTAACCGGAACCGATGGTAACGGGTGTACGGCTACTGCAACAACATTAGTTACAGTAAATCCTTTACCCGTTGTTTCTGCAGGCGCTTCACCGGCTACGATCTGCGAAGGAAGCAGCACAACGTTAACCGCATCAGGCGCTGACACGTACCTGTGGATGCCGGGATCACTTGCAGGAGATATCGTTTCCGACGCACCGGTAGTAACTACTACATACACGGTAACCGGAACTTCGGTTGATGGATGTACATCAACGGCCATCGTAACTGTAACCGTAAACCCTTTACCAACGGTCAATGCATCATCAACACCCGGTTTGATCTGCGAAGGAGAAAGTGCTTCGCTTTCTGCAACCGGCGCAGTTGACTACGACTGGATGCCAGGTGCGCTTATAGGTTCACCGGTGATTGTAAATCCAGCGACAACAACAACGTATACCGTTATCGGCAGGGATGCAAACGGTTGTATGTCCACTGCAACAACCACGGTGAATGTTAACCCTGCACCCGTAATTACGTGCACTGCAACAGTGACCATCATGTGTGTGGGTTCAAACACATTGCTCACTGCTTCGGGCGGAGATACTTATCTCTGGATGCCTGGATCTCTGACTGGTACTTCAGTTGCGGTTTCACCGGCAACAACAACCACATACACCGTAACCGGAACAGATTTGTCGGGCTGTACAAGCACATCAACAATTACAATCAACGTAGTTCCACTTCCAGTCGTAACAATTTCCGGCGCCGCAAGTTATTGCCAGGGCGGATTAACATTACTTACAGGAACATCTGGCGGTTCAAGCCAATGGTACCTGAATGGTGTTTTGATTCCGGGCGCAACGACCAACACGTACAGCGCAACCGCTCCGGGTATATACAACATGATCAAAACAGCTGCTTCCGGATGTTCAGATTCTGCAGCAGTTGGTCACACACTCATTGAAAATGCTTCACCGGTTGTTGGCTTTACGGCTTCACCTTCGCTCACAGTTTGTGCCGGTACTACAATCACACTGGCGGGAACAGGTGCAGTAAGTTATACCTGGTCGGGTGGAATTGTGGACAACGTTGGATTTGTTCCAGTGGTGAGCTCATCGTACACGGTTACCGGAACAGATGGTAACGGATGTACAAATACAGATGTTGCTGCAATTGTTGTGAATACACTTCCGACAGTTTCCGCAATCGCTTCTCCGGCATCAACAGTGTGTCCCGGAACAATGGTTACACTGAATGGTTCGGGTGCAGTATCGTATGTATGGACCGGCGGCGTAACGGACGGTGTTCCGTTTGCTGCGATGACAACAGACACGTACACCGTAACCGGAACAGACGCTAACGGATGCGACAACACAGACGCAATTACCATCAACGTAAATGCTTTGCCTACCGTGGGATCAATTGCCAGTCCGGGAACAACCGTCTGTGATGGATCACCGGTGATTTTATCCGGAACAGGTGCTGCAAGTTATACCTGGACAGGCGGCGTATTCAACGGAGTTCCGTTTACACCGGTTGCAACAGCAACGTATACGGTTACCGGAACTGACGGAAACGGATGTACCAATACCAACACGATCAGTGTTACTGTAAATCCTCTTCCAGCAGTTTCGTTCAGCGCTTCACCAGCCACAACAATCTGCGCAGGTGCCAATGTAACATTGTCCGGTTCAGGAGCTACTTCATACACATGGACCGGCGGAGTTACAGATGGTGTTGCATTTGCACCGGCATCAACCGCTACATACACCGTTACAGGAACTGATGCTGGCGGATGTACAAACACCGCAACAGTAGCGATCACTGTAAATCCATTGCCAACTGTTTCTTCAACAGCCAATCCGGATTCAACAATCTGCACCGGGACCAGCGTTGTGCTGAGCGGAACAGGTGCATCTACTTACGCGTGGACGGGTGGAATACTGGATGGTGTTGCATTCATTCCGGCATCAACCACTTCGTACACAGTAACAGGTACAGATGTAAACGGATGTTCGAACACCGCATCAACAACCATCACCGTGAATCCATTGCCAACTGTTGGAGCAATTTCTTCTCCGGGACTGGCCGTATGTACAGGTGCATCGGTTACACTGAATGGTACAGGCGCAACTTCATATTCATGGAGCGGTGGTGTTACAAATAACGTTTCGTTTGTACCTCCGTCAACAGCATCTTACATTGTTACCGGAACAGATGTCAACGGTTGTTCGAATACAGCAACCATTACCATCACCGTAAATCCATTGCCAACTGTTTCTTCTTCGGCATCGCCGGGATCAACAGTTTGCCAGGGGACTATGGTTACACTTTCCGGTAGCGGAGCAAGCACGTACGCGTGGACAGGCGGAATTACCAATAACGTACCGTTTGCAGCAGCAGCTACAACAACGTATACAGTTACCGGAACAGACGGAAACGGATGTTCAAACACTGCGACAAATACAATTACCGTGAACCCTGCTCCAACCGTAGGCGCTTCTGCATCACCAGCAACAACGGTGTGCAGCGGAACCAGTGTAACACTCAACGGAACCGGTGCATCGATCTACAGCTGGTCGGGCGGCATAACGAATAACGTTCCGTTCACTGCATTGGCAACAACTACGTATACGGTAACCGGAACCGATGGTTTGGGTTGTGTAAATACCGCAACGATAACGATAACGGTGAATCCACTGCCAACTGTTTCGTCAACGGCAACTCCGGGGACAACAGTTTGTGCAGGAACGCCGGTGACATTGTCGGGAACAGGTGCAACCACGTACACGTGGACAGGCGGTGTAACAAATAACGTAGCGTTCACTCCACCATCAACCAGTTCGTACACAGTGACCGGAACAAATGGAAATGGATGTACAAATACAAATACCATTTCTATTACTGTAAATCCATTGCCAACGGTTACTTCCAGTGCAGCACCTGCGACAACGGTTTGCGCAGGAACCTCAGTGACGCTGACCGGCTTTGGTGCAACAAGTTATTCATGGACAGGTGGAGTTACGAATAACGTGCCATTCACAGCATCAGCAACCACAACATACACGGTAACCGGAACAGATGCCAATGGCTGTGTAAATACAAACACCATCACCATCACCGTAAATCCGTTGCCAACTGTTTCTTCAACCGCTTCACCGGGAACAACCGTGTGTACGGGAACAATTGTCACACTGAACGGAACCGGCGCATCAACGTATACCTGGTCCGGTGGAATTTCAAACAACGTTCCTTTTGTAGCTTCAGCGACTGCATCGTATACCGTAACCGGAACGAATGGATCGGGATGCACGAATACTGCAACCACTACGATCACGGTGAATCCATTGCCAACTGTTTCTTCCACAGCATCACCGGCAACAACGGTGTGCAGCGGTACAACTGTTACCTTGAATGGTACAGGTGCAGTTTCGTACACCTGGACGGGTGGAAGAACGAACAACGTTCCGTTCATCGCCACAGCAACAAATACCTATACCGTAACCGGAACAGATGCAAACGGATGTACCAACACCGCAACGACAACCATCACGGTTAATCCGTTGCCAACGGTTTCATCAACTGCAACTCCGGGAACAACAGTTTGCGCAGGAACCAGCGTTACACTGAATGGCACGGGTGCAGTTTCCTATACGTGGAGCAGCGGTGTAACGAACAACGTTGCATTCACACCGGTGTCAACAACAACGTACACGGTAACCGGAACAAATGGAAACGGTTGTACGAATACATCAACAGTTCTTGTAACGGTTAATCCGTTGCCAACTGTGGGTACTTCTGTTTCACCAGCACCGCTCGTATGTTCAGGCACGATGGTTACACTGAGTGGAACCGGTGCAATGAGTTATGTATGGACGGGCGGCGTAACAGATAACATTCCGTTCTCTGCCGTGTCAACTTCATCGTACACAGTAACCGGAACGGATGCAAACGGTTGTGTCAACACTGCGATTACTTCGGTAACGGTTACACCGGCGCCAACAGTAGGTTTCTCTGCTTCACCGGGAATTTCAGTATGCGCAGGAACAGCAGTAACACTCGACGGCACAGGTGCAGTAACGTACGCCTGGAGCGGCGGTCTGATTGACGGCAATCCATTTACTCCGCTGATCACCGACACATACACTGTTGTGGGTACAGACGGAAGCGGTTGTACAGACAGTGCTGTGGTAACCATTACGGTTGATACTATACCGGTTGTAGGTTCAACAGTTTCTCCTGCATCAGCCATTTGTGAAAACGATATGATCACGTTGAACGGAACAGGAGCTGCCACATACACCTGGTCGCACGGTGTTACGGACAATGTTCCGTTTGCTGCCACAGCAACAACTACCTATACGGTAATCGGAACGAACGGCATCGGTTGTTCGGATACGACAACACAGGTTGTAACTGTGGACCCTGCACCGGTTGTGGTTATCACCGGTAACAACAACTTCTGTACAGGAGGAAGCACTGCACTGACTGCATCAAGCGGTTCGTCGTACCAGTGGTACATGAACGGATCGCCGATCGCCGGTGAAACTGCAATTTCATACACGGCAACAGGCGTTGGCGTTTATAACGTAGTTGTTACGAACGGAACCGGATGTTCCGATTCTTCAGCAGCCGGTGTGAACATAATCATCAATGCAGTTCCAACGGTAGTTGCGATGGCAACAGACACGACACTTTGTGCAGGAGCTTCTGTAACACTCACAGGTGGTGGCGCAGTGGGATATGCATGGTCGGCCGGCGTGAACAACGGAGTTGGATTTGTTCCACTCTCTACGTTGACCTATACCGTAACCGGAACCGATGCAAACGGTTGCACCGATACAGACACGCTCACTGTTTTTGTAAACGCGCTTCCTTCGGTTTCTTCTACCGCAACGCCAGGCTATACCGTGTGTGACGGCACACCGGTTACATTATCCGGAACAGGTGCTGTGTCTTATACGTGGACCGGTGGTATCACAGACGGACTTGCATTCACGCCTTTGATCACAGATTCATACACAGTGACCGGAACAGATGCAAACGGTTGTGTAAACACAGTCAGCGTAACTGTAACCGTGAACCCGATGCCGGTGGTTAACCTCGGTGCGGATCAAACGCAATGTGGCGGATCAGTTGTGCTTGATGCGTTGAATCCGGGAGAAACATTCCTGTGGAGCGATTTCTCTACGGCACAAACGCTCACGGTTACCGCAAGCGGAACATACATGGTGGATGTAACTACAGCTGCAGGTTGTATCGCAAGCGATACCGTAGTGATCACGATCAATGCTCAGCCACTGGTTGCGCTTGGAACAGACAACACGCTTTGCTCGACGAACGAAACATTGAATGCTGGAAATCCGGGTGCAACGTATCTCTGGAATGATAACACCACAGTACAAACGCTGATCGTTACTGCATCTGGTGAGTACTACGTAACCGCGACCATGCCGGGAGGATGTACTTCAACCGACACAATTAATCTCGTGCTGAATACTCCGCCGGTGGTTACGTTGTCGTTGGTAACAGACACAATTTGTCTCAACGGTGGAGTAGTAGCCCTTGCAGGTGAAACACCAATCGGTGGAACCTGGACCGGAAGCGGCGTAACCGGAAATTCATTCGACCCAATGGTTGCCGGCGTTGGCACATTTGCGATTGAGTACATGTACGTGGATACAAACGGTTGCTCTGGCTCGGCCATCGACAGCGTGTTTGTTGATCCGTGCCTGGGTGTTGAACCAACAGTTGCTGGAATTGAATTCACGATGTATCCGAATCCGAACAATGGGGAATTCAATATCACGATCAGCGGGACTTCTTCTGCAAGTGTGATGGTGTACAATGCGGCTGGTCAGTTGGTGATGACTGAGAAGGTGATGAAGGGAGAAATTCTTCCGGTATCGCTTGAAGTATCGGGTATGTACATGATCACCATGATCACCGCAGAAGGAAAGCAAATGACGCAACGCGTTGTTGTGAACCGGTAAATAATTATTGATTCAAAGATCTGAAACTCCTCCGTGAAAACGGGGGAGTTTTTCTACACGCATCGGATGAAAAATTTATCTTTTGCAATCGTCACGGTTTGCCTGGCCGGTTGTCTTTCGGAAACGAATGAAGCATCGGTTGAAGCTCCGAAAAATGATACGGCCGATACAGTCGTTGTTGTTGCCAAAGATTTGCTGCGCGATTATCCGATTCCGGTTCTTGATTCCCTTTACGCATTGTTTGAAAATTCCGGGGCCGTTGGTTATGCGCCTTCAGAAATATTTCACAACCCCAGCGATTCCGGAATTTTTGTCTATTACACCTTCTTCAATAAAAAATACCAGGCGGATCGGCCGGGTTTCAGGCAGATGGCAACTTTAATCACCCACACATACATGAAACCTGTTTACGGGTGGGCGAAGACAGACAAGGATCAGACATTTATTTTATTGAACATGAATGATAACCTGGGCGGGATCGGAAAATCAATCCGGATCGGAGCAACCCTGGCTGAATTGAAAACCGAGTTGGGCGAGCCGATATACCGGGAAGATTCTACTCACGTCTTTCTTGGAAAAAATAAAGTGGTTGGTCAATTTAATTTTCGCAACGGCCTGGTTCAAACGTTTACGTACGTCCGGTTAAATCTCGACGATGATATCTTTGCGATGGACAGCATCGCCCGTAAAGAAATTATTGAAGACAAACTGAAGAAGGCAAAGGATTTTTGAGTCCGGGACTTTGAAATTGAAATGCTGCATTGTGAAAATAGTTTCGTATTTTTATTTTTATGAAAATCTGTTCTGCATGAAACTCAAGGTATTTTCATTGGTGGTGATTGCCGTTGTATCATTTGGCTTTGTTCAAACCAGCTCAATTGATCTTGCCGGAACTGCGTGGGTTTACATTGATGAAGAATGGACGTACGAAATAGTGTTTGACGAAAGCGGAAGATTGCTCACAACGCACCCCAACGAATCAACGCCCAACAACGATTTCTGGAAACAGAAAGCCGGCACAGTCAATTTTTCCTACAACGATGGTTACTCGCGGTATGAAGGCACCATTTACGGGGGTGACAGTATTATTGGTACAGCAAGAAACAAGATGGATTCATGGAAGTTCAAAATGTACAGGTTCAATGCAGACAGTATTCCTCCCCGGCTACAATGATCGTCTGAAACATTCTATCAAATTTTTTAGCACCGTATAGGAAACGGTTGAAACCGTTTGGGGTACCACTTTGTTCATTGCCGGCGGCTTAAGCCCCCGCAATGAACAGGTACTGATTCCTTAACCGCTTAAGCGGTTTTCCTGGTACAAACCTTTACCCCGCTTTTCCAATCAGGATAAACCACGCTACCCATTGTGATTGGCGTGAAGAGGTCGCGTGCAAGTGTAGTGGGCATGCTGGCTGCGGTAATTCTTCTTTCACTGCCGGTGATGTACGTGTATCCGTGGTTGACGATTACACTGGTGCTCATCGACGTACTGCTGATCGTATATCTCTTTCAATTCCGGAAATCCCATTCGCGTATTGAACTCATCCGCGCAGGAAGATTTCTGTGGTTTATCCTGATCACCGGAATTGTTGGTTGTACGATTTCTACGCTGATCTGATTCAACTGGCGTCTGCGAAATCAGCCGAGATACTTCCCTACAATCGGCATCCGTCTTCCCGAACCAAACGCTTTCGCGCTCACGCGTAACACCGGCGGCATCTGCGCACGTTTCCATTCGTTGGTGTTCACCATTTTCAGGATGCGGTTCACGAGTGCTTCATCAAATCCCATTGCGATCAGTTCGCGTGGACCTTGTCGTTGCTCGATGTATTGATAAAGGATTTTGTCGAGCACGGAATATTCCGGAAGTGAATCGGAATCTTTCTGTCCGGGACGAAGTTCTGCAGATGGCGCTTTGGTGAGAATATTTTCCGGAATGATTTCTTTTTCACGATTGATCCATCGGCACACATCATAGACTTCTGTCTTGTATACATCACCAAGAACAGCAAGACCGCCGCACATGTCGCCGTACAAAGTTCCATAGCCAACCGCAGCTTCGCTCTTGTTCGTGGTGTTGAGCAGAATGTAATTCTGTTTGTTCGCAATGCCCATCAAAACGATTGCGCGCATTCTCGCCTGGATATTTTCTTCGGCCACATTGAACGGGGCATCACCAAAAACAGGTTTGAGCATGTCCAGTACGGTATCAAATCCTTTTTTGATCGGGATGATTTCGTATTTACATCCAAGCGTCTCGCAGAGCTTCACCGAATCATCCACCGAATGTGCCGACGAAAATTCAGATGGCATCAGCACCGGCAAAACATTTTCTTTGCCGAGCGCTTCAACTGCAAGCACGAGTACAATCGCAGAATCAACTCCTCCGGATAAACCGAGAATGGCTTTGCGGAATCCCATCTTCGAAAAGTAATCGCGGATTCCAAGAACAAGCGCATCGTAAATGCGCGATTCTTTGACGGGCAGAACATCATCGGTTGAATCTGCTGTCATCGTGTCGAGGTCGATCACACGGATTTCTTCCGAAAAGAACGGAAGCTGTTCGGTGACTTCTCCGCGCGCGTTCAGCGCCATACTTCCGCCGTCAAAAATAATTTCGGTTTGCGCGCCCACGTGCTGCACGTACACGAGTGGCATACCGTATTTCAACACGTTGCGCTTCATCACATTTTTCCGGTTCTCGGCATGTGAAAAATTAAATGGCGAAGCAGCAATGTTGATCATGATCTCCGCGCCCTGTGCTTTCAGCGCGTCCATGGGCCACAACGTATACATCAGGTCTTCTTCGATGTCCCAGAGATCTTCGCAAACGGTGAGTGCAATTTTTCTTCCGGAAATTGTCGCCACAGAAAAATTTCGGGCCGGTTCGAAATACCGGTATTCATCAAATACATCGTAGTTTGGCAACAACGCCTTGTGGTGTACACTTTCAACTTCTCCATCGCGCAGAACATATGCCGCATTGAAAAGATTTTTTCCTTCCACGTTCGGGTTTATCGCCGGACATCCAACGATAGTGGTAATTCCTTGTGAAGCATGTGCAATTTCATTGACGGATACGAGACAACGCTCAATGAAATCGGGGAACTCTAAAAAATCGCGTGGAGGATAGCCGCACACGGCAAGCTCGGCAAACACAACAACTTCTGCGCCCTGTGAACGCGCTGTGTTGATCGCGCCAATAATTTTTTCAGTGTTGAACTGAAAATTTCCGATGTGGTAGTTGAGCTGGGCGAGTGCAATTTTCACGGAACAAAGTTAAGGAGAATAGACGCCATTCGACAGGCTCATGGCAAGCGCCGGCGCAGAGGCCGCAAAGGTTTGGTAGTGTCTCACTTTGCTTTTTGACACGGTCCCGATAGCAATCGGGAGCGCATTTTTACGGCATTTTCTTATTCTAAGCCCGGGCGCTCACGGCGAGATAACGATAACGCGCCGTGAGCGCCCGGGCTTAGAACGGGTTTCGAGCTTCTTTTAGCGCCGTGTCGCCGTGTCAAAATATCAAATGCTCAAACTGAGACAATACCAAAGGTTTCGCAGAGTTCTGGGTTTTCTGTTGATTACCTCAGTGGCCTTTGCGCTTTTCTTTGCGCCTATTCCCAACACCTTCAAACAAAAAAAGACCGCCCCGGAAGGGCGGTCTTCAAATATTCTAATCCGTTTTTTTCCTAGAACAAAATTCCCACAGACAACGCAATGTTGTTTGCAGTAGCCTGTTGTTTGAACGGTGCTACAGGATTTGCATTGGTCATCAGGTATTCAGATTCTTTCTGGAATACATTGGAGAAACCATAATTGAATGCAATGCCAACGAACATAGAAGTTGAACCGGAAATGTTGTATTCAAATCCACCACCGATGTGCAGGGAGAAACGAAGAATGTTCATGTCCTTGGTATTGTCAACGTCTTCCAGTGTAGACTTTGGATTACCGGAAGAATACTGCGTTACGTCATCCGTTGTTTTTGATTTCAGGCGGAAGCTTGAATTCAAACCGAACTCGCCGAAGTAAGTCATCATCCCGATCTCATTTGTTTTCATTTTCAAATAGAGCGGAAGAGTAACGTAGTTCGTTTTGTAAATGCGGTTATTCAGTTTGTAGGTCACAAACGACTTGCCCGCTGTATCCTCAAGCGCGAGGTAACCTTCTTCCTGCGTATCATAAAAGAAATTAGCAGTGTCTTTCAGGAGCATGTTTCCGCGGTCGTAGCTTACCTGTAAACCGGTTACAAGCGAAGCCACTTTATTCAGGCGGAATTCCATTTGAAGTCCCCAGGCAAAACCACCTTTGAGTCCGTTGTTCTCAAGCTTCTTTGAGTCTTCCGGCTTATACCAGTTCAATGATGGGGATGCAACAAGACCAAAACGAAAATTTTTAAGATTGTTTTCGTCGTCCTGTGCAAACGAATAGCTCGCTCCGAGAGTGAGAGTTAAAAGAAGTATAAGTGCCTTTTTCATACTTTTGGATAAGGGTTTTACGTTTTGCAATAATAATGAATTTCGCGATCATGAGGGCAACAAGAATCACGCCGCTTTTATTATTCATCGTCTTCTTGTCTGCCTGCGGTTCCAACCGGTTGGACGTCAATGTCTCCGACATAACAGTTGATCCTGTAAAAATCAAGCGCTTCGACAAGGATTTTTTCGAAATGGATACCAACAACCTCGTTGCATCCGTTGCGCGTCTCCGCCAGGATTATGGTTCATTTACGGACGTTTTCATTAATAATATCGTGTGCTTCAATTCACCCGATTCGGTTCAATGCTATGCCGCGATCCGCGATTACATTTCACATCATATTACACGCGGGGCATGGGAAAGTTCATGTACAACACTGGGCGACGACTACACCTGGCTGGAAACAGAACTGACCGATGCATACCGGCATTTCCGTTATTACTTTCCCGATAAACCCTTGCCAAAAGATGTATATATAGTAATGGCCGGGTTCAACTATAATTACATCCAGTCCGAAGGAGTGTACGCCATTGGAATGGAATACTTTCTTGGTGCCGACAACATTTATTACGACGGTCTTCAATGGCCAATGTACAAGCGAAGGACACTCAGCCGTGAATACATGGGCCCTGGTTTTGTGCGTTGCTGGATGATGAATGAATTTCCGTACAATACGGAGAAGAACGATGTGATCAGCCGCATCGTTTACGAAGGAAAAATTCTCTATCTCCAGAAAGCACTGATGCCCGAAACGCACGACACTATCATCACCGGTTTTTCAGAAGCACATCTCGCGTGGTGTGAAGAAAATGAAGCTGAGATGTGGGCGAAAATGATCGAAGACAAGATCGTTTATTCCGAGAGCGAAGACGATCTCAATCACATGATCCAGGATGCACCTTTTACCCCGGGATTTCCGCGCGAATCACCCGGCAAGGCCGGTACGTGGCTGGGCCTGCGCATTGTGGAAGCTTACATGGATCGCTTTCCGGAAACTACGCTGCAGGAATTGATGGATATGAAGGATGGACAACTTCTGTTGACGCAGTCGAAGTACAAACCGAAGTTCTGACTCAGAGCTTCTGGTTAAAAAGTTTCTGGTTGAGACGTGAACGGCTTAACCAGAAACTTTTTAACCAGAAACTTTTTCCGCCCCCGGAACTCTGAACACTTGAGTATCTTTGCCGAAACTTTCACTTACCACGTATGTCTTCTACCCGTAAAGCCCAGATCACCTTCACGATCACCATGGATGAAAACAACCTGCCCGAAGCCATCGAGTGGAACGCCTCTGACTCGACTGATGGTGGAAAATGCAAGGCCATCATGCTGGCTCTTTGGGACGAAAAAGCGCAGAGCACCATGCGTATTGATTTGTGGACCAAGGCTATGCTGGTCGATGAGATGAAGGCGTTTTTCCACCAGAACATGCTCACCATGTCTGATACACTCAAGCGTGCAACAGGCGAGGAAAAAATCGTAGCTGACATGCGCGACTTCTGTGCGTATTTTGCTGAAAAAATGCAACTGGCTGATTCAGAGTCTGATAAGTAGGCTCCGGCAGGGCGCCCAGACCTTGCATATTTCCCTGAAATTGCGTTATTTTGGTTGTATTCCGCATATACCCCCGGAGCGAAAAATCTTTTCACATGAAAAAGATCTACCTGACCTGTTCTGCAGCACTCTTATTGCTTGCTTCATCACCCCTTGGAGCGCAGATTTTTTACACCAACGGCGCAACATTCGTTGTAACCCCTGGAGGTGTTTTCCACTGTAACGGTGGAGTAACATTCGATCAGACTTCCGCCGTCACAAACGATGGAACAATTACCACAACCAAAAACGCAACTTCACCACAACCCGGCACTTTGACGATTGATAACACGTCAACCGTACAGGGAAATGGTCAGTACAACGTTGAGCAGGATTGGGTGAACAACGCCACATTTACCGGCGGCACCAGCACTGTTACGATGAATGGTAACACGCAGCAGTACATCACCAGTACAAACGCAACCGTTACTACGTTCAATAACCTCACGCTTACCGGAACAGGAACCGGGAACAACCGGAAAAAAACATTGCAAGGCGTTAATGCAAACTCCGGACTGACTGGTGTGCTCACCATCAACGACCGCGAACTCGAAACACAAACGCAAACGTTTACCGTTTTGAACCCGGCTACAACTGCGGTACTCAATGACCAGACTGCAGGAGCAGAAGGTTTTGTAAGCAGCACCGCGCCCGGCACACTCGCCCGCGCAACAACTGCAGCATCAGCTTATCTTTTTCCAACTGGTTCGAGTGTAAACGTTACACGCTACCGCCCGATTGATGTTGTTCCAACGGCTGCCGGTGCTAACGTGTACACCGTTCGTTTTGTCAATCACGATGCTGATCTCGACGGATACAACCGCCTCGTAAATGATGGCTGGATCTGCGATGCAAACGACACATTCTATCACGCCATACTTCACCCGGTGGGTGCAACTTCTGCAGATATCCGCATGTACTACATTCCTGCGCAGGACGGTCCATGGTCAGGAATGTCGCACTGGAGAACAACGAACGTACAGTGGAACGATATGTCCACAGTAAGTGCCGGCGCATCTGGCGTATTCACAACCATGACACGCGCTGCATGGGCGTTTGCAAATCCAGGCGATCCGTACATTCTTACAGATGTTCGTCCGGCCGCACCTGTGATTACCTGTCCAACCCTTTGCGCGAATTCAACAGGAAATATTTTCACTGCATCAGGCGGTACAGGTACGGGATACCAGTGGACCGTTCCAGGATCAGGAACAATCAGCGGCGGACAAGGTTCTGATTCACTGTACGTGGATTGGACAACCGGAACAGGTTTCGTTGTTGTTGTTGCAACATCGGCAAGCGGATGTAATTCACTTCCTGATAGCTGCACACCAACAATTTCTCCGGCACCCGTTGCTTCAATTGCAGGTGATTCATCTTCCGGAATGTTTGGAAATACGTACCTGTTCACCGATGGAACAACAGGCGCTACAAGCTGGTTGTGGGATTTCGGTGATGGAAATACATCCACGCAGCAGAACACCACGCACGATTACGGCGCAGCAGGAACGTACACCGTAATTCTTACCGCTACAAACGCGAACGGTTGTACGGACCAGGACACAGTGATTATCACGATCACCGAAGGAATCCTCATTCCAAACGTATTCTCTCCAAACGGCGACGGAATCAACGACGAGTTCTTTATTCCGAACAGCGGCCTGAGCGAATATAAACTCGAGATCTATGATCGTTGGGGCGTAAAACTTTTTGAATCATCAGCACCGGATGTTCGCTGGGATGGACGTACAACTTCCGGGGCACAGTGTGCAGATGGAACGTACTACTTCATCCTGATCGCTGTTTCTCCGACTGCAGATTACAGCACTACCGGATTCTTAACATTAATTGGTTCCGGAAAACAATAATGAACGTATTCTGAAGGATACCTTTACGAGCGGTCTGCGTCTACTATGCAGACCGCTTTTTTATGCGAAACATTCTACTCATACTTCTGCTCGTTGTGCCGTTTGCAATGCACGCACAAACTCCCGACTCGCTCGCGGTGACCAAATTGTACAGCACCAGCTGGACACTTGAAAAACAATACAAGATGAGTGGCCGGCGTTTGCGCGAACTGGATTCCATCAACACCGAACGGATTACGTTTTACAACAACGAAATTCATTGGGACATTACAGGAAATCCGTACCAGGTGTGTTCGCACAGGTTGCGTAACCAGAACGAATTCTGGATCGACTGCCAGGTGAACGACCAGATGATTTACCGCGTGATCCAAATTTCAGGAGACCGGCTCACCATTGATATACTCGTCAAGCCATTCGGTGAAACGAAATACCGGCGGACCGGGCGGAAGCATTACCGGAAGGCGAAAGCGTATAAATAGACGCAAAGCCGCAAAGTCCGCAGAGGTTACGCAAAGGATACTGCACAATTATTTATCGGATGGGAGGTAACAATTCCAAAAAGCTTTGCGATTTTCTTTGCGATTTCTGCGTCTATACTTATATGTCGAAGTACTTCATACTCTCCTTCACAAAATCCAATATCTCTTTTCTCCCGGCTTTCGTTTCTGCAGACGACAAAAAGTGATTCGGCATTTCTTCCCAATCCTCCAGCAGGGCCTTCTTGTAGTTCTCCAGATTTTTATTGATCGTTTGCTTGCCCAGCTTGTCGCACTTGGTAAAGATCACGCTGAACGTGATTTCGTTTTTTCCAAGATTGCGGATAAATTCCATGTCAATTTCCTGTGGCGGAATACGGATGTCGAGCAACACGAACAGCGAAAGAAGATTTTTTCTTTTCGTGATGTATGCCGAAATCATCTGGTCAAAACCTTCACGCATTTTTTTCGAAACACGCGCGTAACCGTAACCGGGCAGATCCACCAGGTACCATTCTTTATTGATCTCAAAATGATTGATGACCTGTGTCTTCCCCGGACGGTTCGAAACTTTGGCGAGCCCGGGTTTGTTGGTCAGCATGTTGAGCAGCGACGATTTTCCGACGTTTGATCTTCCGATGAAAGCAAACTCAGGACGATCGGCAAGGGGACATTCCTCAACCTTTACACAACTCTGGAGATAAACTGCTGAGGATATTTTCACTTTGGAAATTTATGTTTTGGGTGTGATGTATGTATTGACGTGACGCTCTTTTTTCGTCGGGTAAATATCTTTGATCGCTACAAGTATTCCGGTTTCATCCACGTCGCCGAATTCTTCATTCACTGCTGTGCCAAATGTTTTCATCGTAGCGCTCAGGTTCATGTAAGCATTTACAAGAGGCGGAATATTTTCTCCCAGCGAACGCACAAGCTGGTTGAGGATCTTATGTCCTTCTTTGTAATCTTTTCCTTCAAGCTCCTGTGCGAATGCTGCAGTGTCCTCGGTAGGTTGAACAGTGCTGAGCGGCCACACCAGGGTTTCCGCGTCCGGAAAATAATGTTCCATGAAACGGAGAATGTAATCGCGGGCACGGACATTGAAGTGACGATACGTAGTGACCTTGCCAAAGAAAAATTCAATGTCGGCATTCTCCACTGTCAATGCTCCGAGTCCATCCCAGAGATTGTCCAGTGAGAACAAACCTTTCCGGTTATTTACAGAAGGCTGGTATTGCGGCTGCACAAAAGACCTTCCGAGCTCAATGCATTTCGGCAGGTAATCTGTTTTGAATTTTTCGCTGAAAGAAAAAAGTTCTGTCGTTGCAAGATGGTAATTGCCGTCGGGCTGTCTCGCTTTGATGCAGCGGATGTAACGGTAGCCGCCAACAATTTCTTCATCGGTTGGGTTCCATACCACCAGCTGGTCATAACTGTTTTCGCAGAGATCAAAATCGTCGAGGTCGCAGTCGAGTCCCGTTCCTCCGCCGGCTGCACGAAACGTGAACTCGCGCAATCTTCCGATTTCACGGAGCGTGTTCGGCGCGTTGTGATTGCTGATGATGTAAATAAGATTGTCGCCGTTATTCGCTTTCCGCACGAAAGTTTTGCTGTTCAGCTCTTGTTTCAGCAGGTTACGATCAACAGGAGGAATGATTTCTTGCATAGTACGCGGCTACCGATAGTTTATTTGGAAAACGGATCTTTCTTCCCGGCGCCCAGTGCATACACGTGTTCCTTCATCCGCTCAGCCCATTCTTTCTGAGGGCGTGATCTATCAAACGTGGCAGCCGGAACCGGTTGATCAAAGATAATGGTAATTGTCTTATTCTTCTGACGAAACATCTCATCCACGAGGTAGAACATTTCGACATTGGCTTTTATTCCCAACCGTCTTCTCCACAGCGCCAGGTTGTAGAAAAAAGAGGAATTCCGTCCTTCAACGTAGCAAGGCACAACCGGCTTATTGTACTGCTGCGCTTTGGAAATAAAACTCTTTCTCCATTCGAGGTCCTTGATCACGCCGCTTTGTTTGCGTGAAACCAGGCCGGCGGGAAATATCAGCACCGCATGTTCCGACGCGTAGGCCTCTTCAATTTTAGCCAGCGCATTCTGTGTCCCGTGTTTGTTCACCGGGATAAATAGATTATCCATTGTTCCCAACGAGAACAGGATATCATTGACCAGGAATTGAATATCGGTTCTTCGCTGGCCAACCGCCTGCATGAGCGCGAGTCCGTCAAATCCTCCAAGCGGATGGTTCGCGGCCAGAATAAATCCGCCTTCTGCCGGAATATTTTCGGCCCCCTTTACAACCACTTTGGTGTTGAATACTTCAAGAACTGTTTTGATAAAAGCCAGGTCGCGAAGGTGGCCATGCGCCCTCATGAAATCATTCACTTCCTTTTCATGAAGAATGCGTTTCACGTAGCGCAGCACAAAGCCCGGCATCCATTTCAGCAACCGTGGATTCTTGGATGCAATGATGCTCTCGATATCGATGAATTTTTCCGGACTCATTTCTGCAAAAATACCCTCTTTTAGTTGGATAGCGACAACTCGTTTTTCGTTTGTCCAATTACTTGATTTCTCAATAAAACCTTACATAAATATAATTTTTTGACCAGGTCGACGTTGGCCTCATTTTTTTGATGATTTGAATACTTAAAAGGTAGTAATAACAGGCTTTTAAGACTCATCTGACTACGCCAAAATCACTTTTTTCCGTTACAGCTGCTTTACCACATCCGTGTTGATAAACCCAGCCCTGGCAGACCCTGTTCCCACCTGTTTTCTACAGGCACAAACAGGCTGTATCCATTGCTATCATTGAGTTTTTCGGACTGATGATACAAAGACCTCAAACATAATTGGGGGTATAAGTGGTAAAGTTTTCAACAAAAGTGGTAAATTGTGGGATAATGTGGGATTTTAATCCATAATTTTAACCACTTAAACAGCTACAAAAAATGACCGGGCTTCTGGGCGTATATGAATGCAGTGTGGACGCGAAAGCGCGTCTCTTGCTTCCTATTGCCTTCAAGAAGCAGTTGACGCCGATCCTGGACAAAGGTTTTGTGATCAAACGCAGCGTGTTTCACAAGTGTCTCGAGTTGTATTCCATTGATGAATGGAACCTGCTCGTGAAGGATGTGAACAAACTGAACCGGTTCAAAAAGAAAAACGTCGACTTCATCCGCATGTTCAATGCAGGTGTGAAACCGGTGGAGCTGGACAGCAGCGGAAGAATTTTGCTTCCGAAAGATTTAATGGTGTTTGCCGGAATCGGTAAAACAATCGTGATGTCGGCTGCAGTGAATATGATTGAGATATGGGATAAGGACCGGTATGAACAGGCAATCAATGATCCGTCTGTTGACTTCGGTTCTCTCGCGGAAGATGTCATGGGTAGTATGGGTAACAAAACCGATGATGTCGACTTACCATAGGTCCGTTCTTTTACATGAGAGCCTGGATGTACTGGGCATAATTCCGGATGGCGTGTACGTCGATGTAACGTTCGGAGGAGGAGGTCACTCGAAAGAAATTCTGAATCGCCTCGGTCCGAATGGGAAACTGATCGCCTTTGACCAGGATTCTGACGCCGTTGCAAATGCAATCGATGATCACCGGTTCACATTGGTGAAACAGAATTTCCGAAACCTGAAGAGCGCATTACAACAACTGCAGGTGAAACAGGTCGATGGATTGCTCGCCGATCTCGGAGTTTCTTCTCACCAGTTTGATACAGCCGAACGTGGATTTTCAATCCGGATGGAAGGACCGCTCGATATGCGGATGAACAAGGAAGGGGAATTAACAGCGGCGGATGTGCTCGGCAATTACGAAATGCACCAGCTGCGCCACATTTTTCGATTGTACGGCGAAGTTGATAATGCAGGATTACTGGCGAAGAAAATTGTAGAAGGCAGGATGACGAGTGAATTGCAGACCGTGGAAGACCTGAGAAAAATTCTCACGCCACTGTCGAAGAAAGGAAAAGAGAACCAGTATATGGCTAAAGTATTCCAGGCATTGCGGATTGAAGTGAATGGTGAACTGGAAGCTTTGCGCGAAATGTTGACGCATGCATTGGAGATAGTGAAAGAGGAGGGAAGGTTGGTAGTGATTTCCTACCACTCACTCGAAGACAGGCTGGTGAAGAATTTTTTTCGCAGCGGAACCTTCGAAGGAGAAACGGAAAAAGATTTCTACGGAAATCTCATCCGGCCGCTTGAACCATTGGGATCAAAGCCAATCGTTCCAACGGAAGAAGAAATTGAATTGAATCCTCGCGCGAGGAGCGCGAAAATGAGAGTAGCAACGAAGAATAAACCGCCAATAGCGGTATGACAAAAAACATAGTCAGGGAAAAACCTCAGGAAGAAGTAAAGCCGAAGCAAAAAAGCAGCGGCGGTAACATCGTCACCCGCACCATCGGCTCTGTGATGAGCGGCTCCTTCCTCTCCCGCGACATTGCAGTCAAAGCGCTTCCCTTCATGTTTTTTATTACGCTGATTGCCTTGTTCTATATCGCGAACGGGTATTACGCCGAAGAACAGATCCGCAAACAAAACCGCCTGACGGGCGAACTGAAAGAACTGCGCTCCGAATACATCATTTCGAAATCAATGCTTGCAACGGTAAGTACACAAACTGCTGTAAAGCTTCGCGTGCTACCCTTGGGAATTAAAGAATCAACAATAAACCCACCATCCATAATTACGGTGGAGAAACTGCCAGAGTAAGTGGAAGAAAAAAAGGACATACTGAGACGTGTGTACATCGTGTACATCATCTGTTGCGTTTTTGCGCTTACAGTGATCGGTCGCGTGTGTTACATCCAGTTTGCCCAGGGAGATTATTGGGAACAGCAGGCGAAAAATTTCACGGTGCGCGAACTGGACATTGAAGCGGTACGCGGAAATATTTTCGCTACAGACGGTTCATTGCTCGCTACGTCTCTTCCGTATTACGAAATAGCGATCGATCCTTCCGCCAACGACCGGTTGACGGAGGAAATGTTTGAAGACAGCGCACGGCAATTGTCGGCGCGGCTCGCTTCACTCCTTCCTGCAAAAGATGAACAGGAGTACTTCCAGATAATCATCGGTGCGAGAAGACGTGATGCGCAGTACCAGTTGCTTGCCCGGAATGTTTCTCACGTGCAATTGCAGGAGATCAAAAGATTTCCGCTGTTTCGTTTGGGCCGGTACAAAGGAGGATTGATTTACGTACAGACGAACCGTCGTGAACGTCCTTTCCGCATGCTCGCATCGCGCACCATTGGATACATCAGCGACAGTGGCCGCGTGAAAGTAGGCCTCGAAGGCGCGTATGATTCTGTGCTCACCGGTGTCAGTGGAAAACGGTTGATGCGGAAAATCGCCGGTGGCGTATGGATGCCACTCAACAACGAGAACGAGATTGAACCGAAGCACGGAAAAGATATCGTTACAACGATCGACATCAATATCCAGGACGTTGCCGAGAATGCTTTGATGAATTCGCTCGCAGAACACAATGCGAAATACGGTTGCGTGGTGCTTATGGAAGTGCAGACCGGCGAGATCCGCGCGATTGCAAATCTTACCCGTCAGGATTCCGGCGTGTACATCGAAGATTACAATTACGCGATTGCAGATGCACGCGAGCCCGGATCAACATTCAAGCTCGCTTCATTTCTCGTGGCCATGGATGACGGTTTGCTTTCGTTGAACGACAAAGTCGATCTGAATGGTGGCGAATACAAATTCTTTGACCGCACTATGCACGACTCGCATGCACCTAAAAAAGAAGTTGTCACTGCCGAAGAAGCATTCTGGGAATCGTCCAACGTAGGCATCTCGCGTTTGATCACGGAACGTTATAAAGGGCAACCACGCAAATTCACCGACGGCTTGCATCGTTTGCGTTTTGGTGAACCCCTGGGTATTTCAATCAAAGGAGAAGGACAATCGATGATCCGCAATGCCGGAGCGAAAGGTTGGTCCGGAACTTCCCTTCCATGGATTTCCATTGGATACGAATCACTGATCACGCCGCTTCAAACACTGACCCTGTACAACGCAGTAGCGAACGACGGTGCAATGATGAAACCCATGTTCGTGAAAGAGATTCGTGAAAAAGGACAGGTTACACACACCTATGAACCGGAAGTGCTCAACCCGGCAATTGCTAAACCGGAGACAATTAAGAACGCGAGAAAACTCCTGGAAGGGGTTATGCAGAATGGAACCGGTAAAAACATGAAGAATACGGTGTATACGATTGCAGGAAAAACAGGAACGGCTCAGGTGGCGAGCAACGGAAAATACAAAGGTGACAAACTGACTTACCAGGCTTCGTTCGTTGGATATTTTCCTGCCGACAAACCGCGTTACACCTGCATCGTTATTGTCAACGCTCCATCAAACGACGTGTACTACGGCGGATTGGTGGCTGGTCCGATTTTCAAAGCAATTGCAGACCGTGTGTACGCAACGGAATTGCAGATTCACCAGCCGATCAATTTAATGGCTGCTGCACCCGGTGCGCCGGAAATCAAAAAAGGACTTTCTATTCCAACACTGGCTGCGGCGGGCATGTTGCACCAGCAGGTGAATGGAGAAGGATCGGTTGGCGCAGCACAATATGTTTCTGTTCTGACCGCCGATAGCGCGCTCCAGGTGAAAGGAACAGATCCCGATCAGCAATTGAGAAATGGAATTATGCCTGACGTCCGCGGAATGAATGCAGCAGACGCAGTGTACTTATTGGAGAATCGCCATATCCGCGTGCGCATCGTTGGCGCCGGTGCGGTGATCCGCCAGTCAGTAGCGCCCGGAGAAAAAATACCTGCAACAAAAGAAGTAGTGCTCGAACTGTCTATATGAAATTATTGCGCGACATACTTTATAAGACGAACCTGCAGGAAGTGCATGGCTCAACGAATATTGCCATCACTTCACTCACGTTCGACTCACGTACTGTAACCAAGGACTCGCTTTTTGTTGCGGTCAAAGGAACGCAGTCCGACGGGCATGCATTCATCGACAAGGCCATTGAACTCGGTGCGATTGCTATCGTATGCGAAGAACTTCCGCAGGTAATCAATGAAAAAATATCCTATGTGCGTGTTACTGACAGTTCGGTGGCCGTTGGATACATGGCAGCAAACTTTTACGATCACCCATCGGAGTCGTTGAAACTGATTGGCGTTACCGGCACGAACGGTAAAACGACAACGGTAACGTTACTGTTCCAGTTATTCCGCGCGATGGGAATTAAAGCAGGCATGTTTACCACGGTTCGGAACATGATCAACAGTGAAGAAATTCCTGCAACACATACCACTCCCGACGCAATTGAACTCAACCGGATTTTAAAACTCATGGTTGAAGGCGGTTGCAAGTATGTGTTTATGGAAGTCAGTTCTCACAGCGTAGTGCAGCATCGCATCACCGGGTTGCAATTTGCCGGTGGCGTGTTTACCAACATTACACATGACCATCTCGATTATCACGGAACTTTCGATGCGTACATCAAAGCGAAGAAAGGATTCTTTGATCTTTTACCGGCTGGTTCATTTGCATTGGTAAACAAAGATGATGCGAACGGCTCTGTGATGGTACAGAATACCAAAGCGCTGAAGAGAAGTTTTTCTGTGCGCAGCGCGGCGGATTATCACTGCAAAGTTCTCGACAACCAGTTTTCCGGTTTGCACCTCAATATCGATGGAACGGAGATGTGGAGTAAACTCATCGGTAGCTTCAACGCAAGCAACATGTTGGCTGTGTATGCAACAGCAAGTTTGATGGGCCAGGACAAAATGAACGTGCTGACCACACTCAGCACGCTTTCACCGGTTGAAGGACGCTTCCAGCATATCCGGAGCGAAAGCGGAGTTACGGCCATCGTCGACTATGCACATACACCCGATGCATTGAAAAATGTGCTGACCACCATTCGCGATATCCGGAACGGAAATGAATCGGTGATCACGGTTGTTGGTTGTGGCGGAGACCGCGATAAAACAAAACGCCCCATCATGGCAAAGATCGCCTGCGAGTCAAGCGATCGTGTAATTCTCACATCCGATAATCCGCGCTCGGAAGAACCTTCGGTGATCATCGACGAGATGAAAGCCGGAGTTGACATGCGGCACGAACGGAATGTGCTGAGCGTGGTGGATCGGAAAGAAGCGATACGTACAGCAATTGCAATTGCCAAACCCGGCGACATTATTCTCGTTGCCGGAAAGGGACATGAAAAATACCAGGAGATCAAAGGAGTGAAACATCCTTTCGACGACATGGAAATATTACGAGACTCACTGAAAAACGCGAAGGCCTGATGTTCTACTATTTATTTACATGGCTTGATAACGATTTTGACTTTCCGGGAGCGGGGGTGTTTCGCTACATCTCTTTCCGGGCAGCGCTGGCGATCATTGTTTCATTGATGATTTCCCTGGTGTTTGGTAAACGCATCATCAATATTCTCCGCAGAAAACAAGTGGGTGAAACCGTGCGTGAACTTGGTCTTGCCGGGCAGAAAGAAAAAGAAGGAACACCTACTATGGGTGGACTTATCATTCTTGCTGCAATCATTGTTCCTACGTTACTTTTTGCACGACTTGAAAACGTGTACATCCTGCTCATGCTTATCACAACCGTATGGTTGGGTATGATCGGATTCCTCGACGATTATATCAAAGTATTCAAGAAGGATAAAAAAGGATTGCACGGAAAATTCAAGATTATGGGCCAGGTTGGCTTAGGGTTGATCGTAGGCTGCACCTTGTATTTCAGCGATGCGGTGGTTGTGAAAGAGAAAATATCTCCGGCAACTGTTAACCAGTTTGGAATGAACAATGACCTGGGAAACACAACGTCAACCGTAATCACGCCTGCACAATATACTGAAGAGAAACATTCGCTTGTTACCACCATTCCCTTTGTGAAAAACAACGAGTTTGATTATTCCCAGCTGGTGTGTTTTCTCGGTGACAAAGCATGCGAATGGTCGTGGCTGATTTTTATTCCGATCGTGATCTTCATCATTACAGCGGTTTCCAACGGAGCCAATGTCACGGATGGTATCGACGGACTTGCGGCGGGCACGTCGGCAATCATCGGAGTCATTCTTGGAATTCTCGCTTATGTATCGGGTAACACGATCTTCTCGGATTACCTCAACATCATGTACATACCGGATACGGGTGAGTTGGTAATCTTCATCGCTGCGTTCATCGGTGCCTGTGTTGGTTTCCTCTGGTACAATTCATTTCCTGCGCAGGTTTTCATGGGCGATACAGGAAGTCTCGCACTCGGCGGCATCATTGCTGTTTTCGCGATTGCAATCCGCAAAGAATTATTGATACCAATTATCTGCGGCGTTTTCCTCGTCGAAAACCTTTCGGTAGTCCTGCAGGTTATGGTGTTCAAGTACCGCAAGAAAAAATTCGGTTTGGAATACGCACAGGCGAACAGGTTGTTCCTCATGTCGCCACTGCACCACCATTACCAGAAAAAAGGTTACCACGAATCAAAGATTGTAAACCGGTTTTGGATCGTGGGGATCATGCTTGGTGTATTGGCCATTGTAACACTGAAACTGAGATAGAAAACAATGAAGCGATTGGTCATACTCGGAGCGGGAGAAAGCGGAACAGGTTCCGCGGTGCTGGCGAAACAAAAAGGGTATGAGGTTTTCGTTTCTGACAAGAGTGAAATAAAACAGAAGTACAAAGACGTTCTTTTAAATCTTGGAATTGCATGGGAAGAGTTTCAGCACACCGAAGAACTCATCCTGAATGCAAGCGAAGTAATCAAGAGTCCCGGAATTCCATCTACTGTTCCACTGGTTAAAAAGATCAGGGAAAAGGGAATCCCGGTGATTTCTGAAATCGAGTTTGCCGGTCGTTACACAAATGCAAAAATGATCTGTGTAACGGGCAGCAACGGGAAAACAACCACCGCTTCACTCATCTACCACATCCTGGAAAAAGCAGGATACAATGTGGCGCTGGGTGGAAACGTTGGACGCAGTTTTGCAAAACTCGTTTCGGAACATGCCTACGATTATTTCGTGCTCGAGCTGAGTAGTTTTCAACTCGACGATATGTATGAGTTTCGCGCGCATGTGGCAATCATCACCAACATCACGCCGGACCATTTGGATCGTTACGAATACAAAATTGAAAACTACGCAGCATCCAAACTCCGGATCATCCAGAATCAAACAGCAGAAGACGCTTTGATCTGGTGCCTGGATGATGAGATCTCCCGCAATGAAATTCAGCGGAGAGAAATCAAAGCGGAGCAGTTTCCATTCTCGATTCATCAAACAATAAATAAAGGAGCCTACCAGACGAATACTCATTTAATAATTAACCCAGATAATAATCCGCTAACTATGACCATCGAAGAACTCGCACTCCAGGGAAAACACAACGCGTACAATTCAATGGCTGCCGGAATCGCAGCGCGACTCGTTGAAGTACGCAAAGAATCAATTCGTGAAAGTCTCTCCGATTTCCAGAGCGTGGAGCACCGCCTGGAATTGGTTGGCCGGATCAATAATGTTGATTTTATCAACGATTCAAAGGCGACCAATGTCAATTCAACCTGGTACGCCCTCGAAAGTATCAACACGCCCATCGTATGGATTGTAGGTGGAGTTGATAAAGGCAATGATTACACCCAGCTGTTTGAAATGGTTCAGCAGAAAGTTCACGCCATTGTTTGTCTCGGAACAGACAATGCAAAGATCATCGAAGCGTTTAGTGATAAGGTGGAAACGATCGTTGAAGCCGGATCGGCTCAGGAAGCGGTTAATCTTTCGTATCGCCTGGCAAAGAAAGGTGATACTGTATTGCTGTCACCGGCTTGTGCAAGCTTCGACTTGTTCGAGAATTATGAAGATCGCGGTCAGCAGTTTAAAAGAGCAGTTCGTTCATTGTAAAACCAGCAACAACCAGTGAATATGTCTCCGGAAATCGCCAACATACTCATTCAGCAACAAGACCTGATCACTGCGCGTTTGAAAATGCAGGGTGATCAAGCGCACTGCTTCGAAACCATTTGCACAAACAGCGGCGTGAACTGGATCAACCATTCCATGGCTACCACAATGGATTTGACATGGATGGCATTGCGTGATGTGGAAGGACCGGTTGTACTGATCCTGGGTGGTACCGACCGGGCCGATGATCAAAACAAGTTAAGCGGGTTGATCAAAGAAAAAGTCACTGCGGTAGTGTGTCTCGGAACGACGCCGTGGAAATACGTGCAGGCATTTAGCGGAAGTGCCCATTTGATTATTCGTGCAACGTATATCCACGAAGCGGTGAAGACAGCGAAGATGCTGTGCAATGGGTCGACCAAAACAGTTTTGTTTGCGCCCGGTTGTCCGAGTTATGATGCATTTGATAATTACCGTAACCGCGGAAACAGTTTTCGCGAAGCGGTGAAAACAGAGTTCAATATTTCAAACTAAGTAAGCGATGAACGTGTTCAGCTATTTTAAGGGTGACAGGGTGATCTGGATGATCGTCCTGTTGCTTTCATTGCTGTCACTCGCCGCAGTGTATTCTTCGATTGTTACACTTGCATACAAATACCAGGACGGAGACACGGAAGTTTATCTTTTCAAACACTTCCGGTTGATCGTGCTGGGATTTGTACTGATGTTTATTACGCATCGCATCAAGTACACATACTATTCGCGGATCTCGCAGATCATGCTCATCGCAGCGGTGCCTTTGCTTTTGTATACATTGGCCAGTGGAGCCAACCTGAACGAAGCGAGCCGTTGGATTTCGATCCCGGGAACCGGGCTTACGTTTCAAACCTCAGACTTTGCCAAGCTCGCGTTGATCATGTATCTCGCACGCGTGCTCACACAAAAACAAAACGAGATCAACGACTTTAAAACAGTTTTGATCCACATCATGATTCCGGTTGCGCTTATCTGCGGACTCATTCTTCCGGCAAACTTCTCGACCGCGGCGCTCCTTTTTACCACCTGTCTCATCCTGATGTTTATCGGCCGGGTAAAATTGAAATACATCGGTGGTGTACTCGGAATCGGGATTCTCGGTTTTTGTTTGCTCCTCGCTATTGCAACCGTCGCGCCAAAAACACTTCCACGTGTAGCAACATGGGCGCAGCGTATTGAAACGTTTTTCACGGGAGCAGAAGATGCTGACCCGGATAAGAGCTTCCAGGCGAACCAGGCAAAAATTGCGATTGCAACCGGAGGAATTATTGGTAAGGGAGCCGGCAACAGCACGCAGCGAAATTTTCTGCCACATCCGTATTCAGATTTTATTTACGCCATCGTTATTGAAGAATACGGACTGGTCGGAGGAGTCGTCATTGTCCTGCTCTACCTGATATTACTTTTCAGGGGCGTACGCGTATCCACAAAATCAGAAAAAACATTTGGAACATTGCTCGGCTTCGGATTGGCGTTCAGTTTAATATTCCAGGGATTCATCAACATGGCTGTGGCCGTGAACTTGTTTCCGGTGACCGGACAACCATTGCCATTCTTAAGCATGGGTGGAACCTCATTGTTATTTTCCAGTATTGCGCTTGGAATCATATTAAGTGTTAGCCGCGAAAGCGGTGACGCCGGATCCGACGTGAAGGAAGGAGGTGACGTTGCCACAACTTAAATTCATCATCAGCGGCGGTGGAACAGGCGGGCATATTTTCCCGGCCATTGCTATTGCAAACGCGTTGAAAGCACGCGTACCCGATTCCGATTTTCTTTTTGTCGGTGCAGAAGGAAGAATGGAAATGGAAAAAGTTCCGGCTGCCGGTTATAAAATTGTCGGACTCTGGATCAGCGGTCTTCAACGCAAACTCACTTTATCCAATCTCTCGTTTCCTTTTAAAGTGATCAGCAGTTTGATCAAGGCAAAAAAAATTCTCAAAGAATTTAAACCGCACGCAGTGATCGGAACAGGTGGCTACGCCAGTGGACCGATGTTGCGCGTTGCTTCCAAAGCCGGCGTACCAACTGTTGTCCAGGAACAGAATTCTTACCCGGGCATTACGAACAGGGTACTTTCTGCACGCGTGAACAGAATTTGCGTGGCATACCCGGGAATGGAAAAATATTTTCCGGCACAGAAAATTGTATTCACCGGAAATCCGGTTCGCCAGGATATTCTGAGTTTGCAAGGCAAACATCCGCGGGCCATGGAATTTTTTAATCTGCAGGCCGATAAAAAAACACTACTCGTGATCGGTGGAAGTTTAGGTGCGCGTACGATCAACCAAAGCATCGCGGTCGGAATTGCAAAAATTGTTGAAGCCGGTTACCAGGTGATCTGGCAAACCGGAAAATCTTTTTTGCCGGAAGCTAAAGAGCGGACCAAAGAACTCACTGGTGTTTACGTGAGCGATTTCATCACGAAGATGGATCTCGCATACGCGGCTGCTGATCTGGTGGTTTCGCGGGCCGGCGCAAGTTCCGTTTCTGAACTTTGTCTCGTAGGAAAAGCATCGATACTTGTTCCGTCGCCAAACGTGGCCGAAGATCACCAAACGAAAAATGCGATGGCACTGGTGAACGAAGGCGCTGCTTTGCTCGTGAAAGATTCAGAAGCGCAGGCAACGCTTACCCGTAAATTACTGGACGTGTTTTCCAACGATGAATTGCGTACCGGGCTTGAAATAAAAATAAAACAACTCGGAACACCCAATTCAGCCGACCTCATCGCCGGTGAAATTTTAAAATTGATTCAAGACAATAAAAATAATGCTGGATAAACTCAGGCATATTTATTTCCTCGGAATCGGCGGCATAGGCATGAGCGCCCTGGCACGCTATTTCATCAGCAGGGGAGTACGTATTTCCGGGTATGATAAAACGCCAACTGAATTAACTGATCAATTGATTGCGGAAGGGATGAGCATTCACTTCGACGATGATGTGGCGGTTGTTCCCGGCGATATTGATCTTGTTGTGCTTACTCCCGCAATTCCTGCCGATCACAAAGAGTGGAAACATCTTCGCGAAAAAGGAATTCCGATCAAAAAACGTGCGGAAGTTCTCGGCATGATCAGTCGCGATTCGGTTTGTCTCGCTGTTGCGGGTACGCACGGAAAAACAACGACTACCACTATGCTCGCGCACCTGCTGCGCAGTTCCGGTGTGAACTGCACCGCATTCCTGGGTGGGATTGCGGCGAATTACCGAACAAACTATTTGCAGGGTGATAATAAAATTGTAGTTGTGGAAGCCGATGAATACGATCGCTCTTTCCTGCAACTTTCACCGTCGGGCGCAATACTCACCGCAATTGACGCTGATCATCTTGATATCTACGGCGATCATGATGCCGTGAAAAACAGTTACCTCGAATTTACCGGCAAAGTGAAAAACGGTGGCCACCTGGTGATCAAGGACGGAATCGATTTTTCGCTGAACGAAGAAACGGTGAAGACCGTGAACGTTACCCGGTACGGTATTGAAAATGGAGCAGCGACTTCCGGAAACGTTCACGTGAGCAACGGCGCTTTTGTTTTCAATTATAAAAACACAAAAAAATCGATCGACGATCTGCACCTTTCCATGCCTGGGCGGCACAATGTGGAAAATGCAACAGCGGCTATCACATTGGCGCTGGAGTTTGGCGCGACAACCGAAGGCATCAAAACGGGCATTCAGAATTTTCTAGGCGTTCATCGTCGGTTTGAATTTGCAGTCAGGACGGAAAAACTTGTTGTCATCGACGATTACGCTCACCATCCCGAAGAGTTGAAAGCCGCGATCTCGGCGGCACGCGAGATGTATCCCGGAAAACGGATCGCCGGTGTTTTTCAACCGCATTTGTTTTCGCGTACCCGCGATTTTGCAGATCAATTTGCACGAAGTCTTGAATTACTCGACGATGTTGTGCTTCTCGATATTTACCCGGCGCGCGAAAAACCAATGCCCGGTGTGACTTCAGCGATGTTGCTCGAAAAAATAAATCGCGATTCAAAACGACTTTCGACAAAAAGTGACCTGGTGGCTACAATCTCGTCGATGAATTTCGACGTCCTTCTCATGATGGGTGCCGGAGATATCGACCAGCTCGTGAAACCCGTTGCCGATGCATTGACGGAGAAAGGAGGCTGGAATGATTAAGAAGATTCTTGTTATTTCCGGTTGGGCTTTCTGCGGACTCGCTATTATTTTTCTCACCGGCTTCGCTGTGCATCAGCATAACAATCGCGCAGTTTCGGGAGTGGAAATTTCCATCGAACGGAAGGCCGACCAGTTTTTTGTTTCTGAAGAAGATGTAAAAACGTCGTTGATCCAGCATGGATACGGAACTTCGAACCAGTCTATTTCTTCGATCAACATTCCGGCCATTGAAAAACTGGTTGCGGCGCACTCCGGTGTTCAAAGCTGCGAAGCGTCGATCAACGTTGAAGGAAAAGTTCACGTGACTATTCTCCAGCGCCGACCGGTTGCACGTCTCACCAACATGTCCGGCGAATCGTATTATTTCGATGACCAGGGAAAACTCATGCCATGGTCCGATACGTACACCGCGCCGGTCATCGTGGTCAACGGATTTTTTGCGGATTCGTACGCGGCCATGTCAACAATTGATTTCAGTACGATCGCAGCAGACTCGGCGCTCAAATCTTCAACACTGCTCGACGATATCTGGCTCGTAGTAAAAAGCATTGACGCCGATTCCTTCCTGCGTGTGCAAATGGCGCAACTGTATGTTTCGCGCGAGAACGGTTTTGAATTGATTCCACGCGTGGGAAGTCACAAAATTATTTTCGGATCTGCGGAAGGCGTGGAAGGGAAATTCAAAAAACTCAATTTGTTCTACATGTACGGTTTGAACACAACCGGCCGATGGAACGAGTACAGTGCAATAGATCTTCGTTATAAAAATCAAATAGTTTGTACCAAAAAGCCAAACACAAATGGAATCTGAAATCGTAGTCGGTCTCGACATTGGAACTACCAAAATAGCCGCTTTGGTAGGACGCCGCACAGAACACGGGAAAATTGAAATTCTCGGAATGGGCAAGGCCGAATCATTGGGTGTTGCCCGTGGTGTAGTGCTCAATATTGACGAAACGGTCAAGGCGATAAAAATGGCGCTCGAGGAAGCGAGCAACAAGTCCGGTGTCGACATTAAAGTTGTCAACGTGGGTATTGCCGGCCAACACATCAAGAGCTTGCAGCACCGCGGAATGAAAACGCGCCGGAGCATCGACGAAGAGATCAGCCAGAAAGATATCGACGAGCTGATTGAAGACATGTACCGTTTGGTGATGTCGCCAGGCGAAGAAATTATTCACGTGATTCCGCAGGAATACATTGTCGACAATGAAATCGGGATCAAGAACCCGATTGGCATGTCGGGAACACGTTTGGAAGCAAATTTTCACATCATCACGGGACAGGTGGCTGCTGCCCGGAACATTTATAAGTGCGTGAACAAAGCAGGTCTTGAAGTGGCGGACCTCACGTTGGAACCATTGGCTTCGGCCGATGCAGTACTCAGCGATGAAGAAAAAGAAGCCGGCGTGGTCCTCGTTGATATTGGTGGTGGTACAACCGATGTTGCGATTTTTCACGACGGAATTATCCGGCACACTGCTGTTATTCCATTCGGCGGTAACATCATCACAGAAGACATCAAAGAAGGCTGCAGCATCATCAAGACACAGGCTGAATTGCTGAAAGTGAAATTTGGTTCTGCACTCGCTTCGGAAAACCAGGAGAACGAAATTGTTTCCATTCCCGGATTGCGTGGCCGTCCACACAAAGA
>Ga0193752_1000087_pt1 | contig 128894 bp, 130 predicted proteins | sample H1c1metaG_FD_144924 | JGI IMG/M metagenome (GOLD analysis project Ga0193752, IMG submission 144924) | Soil microbial communities from a riparian zone of the East river system, Colorado, United States - H1c1 | ecosystem: Environmental > Terrestrial > Soil > Riparian zone | place: USA: East...
CGTCCGGGCTGGAAAGCGGTCCCGGCGGTCGAATTGCCCTGAATCGGCGCAAAAAATGCCTGAAATGACGCGGCTTTCACGCCGCTGTACACGCAAAAACGCGTCGGTATAATCCCGCGTCCTGCAAACCGGCCCCCTTCCCGGATCCGGGCCTGGAGCGACAAACAATGCCGACCAAGCGAGCGGCTGCAAAGCCCGCCAAGCCGAAGAAACCCGAGAAACCTAAATTGACCGCAAAGAAGCCGGCGGCTAAATCCGCCGCAGCCAAACCAATCGCAAAACCTGTTGCTGCCAAACCTGCCGCGAAACCTGTCGCGAAGGTAACTCCCGCTCCCAAGCCCGCTCCGGTTGCCAGCGCAACCATGAGTGCAACCTCGGTTGCGCAGGCCATTCGCAAGGCGGCACCCGCCGAGCGGATCGTGGTGACCGCCATCGGAGTACCGTCGACGCAGAGCGGCCTCGCCGCCAGCGCACGCGCCGCCGCGCACGAGAGCGGTGACGACGACGGAGAAGCCGGCAGTCTGCTCGCCGGTCCCCGCAACGTTCAACCGTACATCGCCAAGCGTGGCGAGACGTACATGAACAAGGAGCAGCTCGAGCACTTCAAGAACATCTTGAATGGCTGGAAGCGCGATCTCATGGAAGAAGTCGACCGCACCGTCACTCACATGAAAGACGAAGCGGCGAATTTCCCGGACCCGAACGACCGCGCCACGCAGGAAGAGGAATTCAGCCTCGAACTGCGCACCCGCGATCGCGAGCGCAAGCTCATCCGCAAGATCGATGAAGCGTTGAAGCGCGTCGAAGACGGTTCATATGGCTACTGCCTCGAAACCGGCGAAGAAATCGGCGTGAAGCGGCTCGAAGCGCGGCCCGTGGCTACGCTCACCATCGAAGCGCAGGAACGTCGCGAACGCCGCGAACGGCAATACGGCGACCGGGACGACCGGTACCGCTAACCACGGTGATGACCGGCTTTGAAAGCTGCACGGACGGCGCCGCCTCGGCGCCGTTTTCCGTTGTGGCGCGCAGCGCCTGAAAATGGCTGGCCGTTTCGCTCCCTCCCCCACGGGACCTCTCCACTCAGGATCGCTGCTGGCCGCAACCGGCAGCTATCTCGACGCGCGCGCGCGCGGCGCGCGCTGGCTGGTTCGAATCGAGGACCTCGACACCGCGCGCGTGGTGCCCGGTTGCGCCGAACAGATGCTGCGCACTCTCGACGCGTACGGTTTCGAATGGGATGGAGAAGTGCTGTATCAAAGCGCCCGGCACGAAGCCTATCGAGCGGCCCAGGCACAGCTTTCCGCCGCAGGCCGGCTGTTCGCCTGCAGCTGTTCGCGCAAGGAGCTCGCCGGCGGCAACCTTGCCGGGGGCGACGATCAGCCGCAGGGATATCCGGGCACCTGCCGCGCAGGTCCCAGCCGCCCAGGACCTGCGGCGCTGCGCTTCCGGGTGAGCGATCGGACTATCCACTTCGACGACCTGTTCCTCGGCCGGCAGACGTTCGATCTCGCCGCCTGTGGCGACGTGGTGGTCGAGCGTCGCGACGCCCTGCCTAGCTATCAGCTGGCGGTCGTCGTCGACGATGCGTTCCAGGAAGTCACGCGCGTGGTGCGCGGCGCCGATCTTCTCACCAGCACGCCCTGGCAGATCGACCTGCAGGATGCGCTCTCGCTCCCCCGACCTAGCTATGGCCACCTGCCCCTGGTGGTGGAACCCGATGGCGCCAAACTATCCAAGTCGAACCGCGCGGTACCGCTAACTCTATCCGCGGTACCCCAGGCGCTGATTTCGACCCTTACGCTTCTATCCCAGACCCCACCCCCTGAACTGGGGTCCGGCTCTGTTAAAGATGTGTGGAATTGGGCACTTGGACACTGGAACCCGCAAGCGCTTGCGGGTCGCAACCAGGCTCCCCTGTCCGTGCCCAGCGACACAAAAGCAGATTCGCGGTAGAAAATTGTGGGGTGCAGCGAGAAGTACTAAGGTAGCCATCCACAGGGAGGATGTAGGCATGAGCGAACCACGCATCATCAAGAAATATCCGAATCGTCGGCTCTACGACACTGTGCAGAGCAAGTACATCACGCTCGCCGACATTCGGTCGCTCGTGCTCGAACGCATCGAGTTCGTCGTCATCGACAAGAAATCGCAGGATGACATCACGCGCAGCATCCTTCTGCAGGTGATCGCCGAGCAGGAACACGGCACCGATCCGGTGATGAGCCGCGATTTCCTCTCGCAGGTCATTCGTTCGTACGGCGGCAATCTGCAGAACATGTTGAGCAGCTATCTCGAACAGAGCATGAAGTTGTTCAGCTCGCAACAACGCGAACTGCGCGACAAGGTCAAAGCCGTGGTCGGCATGGACCCGGTGGAAACCGTCGCCGGTGTCGCGCAGCGAAACTATCAGCGCTGGCGATCGGTTCAGGATGAAATCTTCCGCACGCTCATGAATGCCGCGGGTCGCGGCGGTCGTGACGGCGAAGAAAAGGCCCCTGACTCGGCCAACCACCAGTAACCGGTCTCTACCGGCGTTTTTAGTCAGCTGCAGGCCCCGCGCTCCTGGAAGGAACGCGGGGCCTGTTCACATCAGGAGGAAGGTGAACCGCCATGGCGCTCTGTCCACAATGTGATCATTCCGTGCTGGTCCACACGCTGCTCACCGACAACCTGGCCGGCTACAGCTGCGGCAATTGCCTCGGCACGCTGGTGAGCCTGGTCGCGTATCGAGCCTGGCGCGAACATTCGGCGCGCGGGCCCCTCGCGGCGACGCCCACTGCGACACCGGACTTCGAGGCGCCCGATTCCGTGGGCGCGAAGAAATGCCCCAAGTGCCGCTCGCTCATGAGCAAGTACCGCATCAGTGCCGAGAAGACCAATCGCCTCGATTACTGCCCGCATTGCGAGGAGATCTGGCTCGACGAAGGCGAATGGCAGCTGGTCGAAGGTCTCGTACTGGCGGGCGAGTTCACGCGCGTGTTCACCCAGGCGTGGCAGTACGCGGTACGGTCCAGCCTGACGGACGCGATGGAAGAACAGCGGCTGCACGAAGTGTTGGGGGGCGACTACGAGCGCGTGGTGCAGTTCGCGGAGTGGCTGCAGACGCAGCCGGCGAAGCAGGAAATCCTGGCGAGATTGACTCGGCGCGAACGAACTCGCTAAACGAAAACGCCCGGCGGAGCCGGGCGTTTTCTCGATCGCAGCAATCGCGACTGAATCAAGCCGGTGCGACGTCTCTCATGGACAGACGCACGCGACCCTGGCGGTCGACTTCGAGCACTTTCACGCGCACGTTGTCGCCTTCCTTCAGCTTGTCCGCCACACGTTCGACGCGCTCCTCGCTGATCTGCGAGATGTGCACCAGGCCGTCGCGGCCCGGGAGAATCGTGACGAATGCGCCGAAGTCCATCAGACGCACGACCTTGCCTTCGTAGATGCGGCCGACTTCGACATCCGCCGTGATCAACTCGATGCGCGCCAGCGCTTCGCGACCGGCAGCGCCCGAGACGCTGGCGATCTTGACCGTGCCGTCGTTCTCGATATCGATCGTGGTGCCGGTTTCCTCGGTGATCTGCCGAATGACCGCGCCACCCTTGCCGATGACGTCGCGGATCTTCTCTGGGTCGATCTTGATGGTGATGATCGACGGCGCCCACTCGGACATCTTCTCGCGCGAGCTCTGAATGACCTTGTTCATCTCACCCAGGATGTGCAGGCGGCCTTCTTTGGCCTGGGCCAGCGCGACCTTCATGATGTCAGCCGAAATTCCTTCGACCTTGATATCCATCTGCAGCGCGGTGACGCCGTCCTTCGAACCGGCGACCTTGAAATCCATGTCGCCCAGGTGATCTTCATCACCCAGGATGTCGGTGATGACCTTGAAGCGCGTGCCTTCGAGCACCAGGCCCATGGCAACACCCGCGACCGGCGCTTTGATCGGCACGCCCGCGTCCATCAGGGACAGCGAAGCGCCGCAGACCGACGCCATCGACGACGAACCGTTCGACTCGAGAATTTCCGAGACGATGCGGATGACGTACGGGAATTTCTCCATGTCCGGCATCATCGCGGCAATGCCGCGGCGCGCCAGGTTGCCGTGGCCGATTTCGCGGCGCTTCGGCGATCCCATCATCCCGGTCTCACCGACCGAGAACGGAGGGAAGTTGTAGTGGAACATGAACGGTTCGCGGCGTTCGCCTTCCAGCGCGTCGATGATCTGCGCATCGCGGCCGGTGCCGAGCGTGGTCGCGACCAATGCCTGCGTCTCGCCACGCGTAAACAGCGCCGAGCCGTGCGCGCGCGGCAGAACGCCGACCTTCACCGTGATCGGACGCACCGTGACGGCGTCGCGTCCATCGATGCGCGGCTCGCCATTCAGGATGCGCTGCCGGACGATGTTGCTCTCGAGCTTGAACAAGGAGTTGTCGACGTCGTCCGCGGTGAACTTGGCGGCGTCGCCGCCCGACAGCGCCAGGATCGCGGCGGCCTTGATCTCGCCGACCTTGGCGTAGCGTGACTGCTTCTCGGTGATGAGATAGGCGTCGGAGAGCGACTTCTGCGACGCGTCCGCCACCAGTTTGTCGAGCTCTGCGCTGATGGCCGAAGGTTTCCAGTCCCACTTCGGCTTGCCGACGGCGGCGACCATCTCGTTGATGGTCTTGATCGCGACCTGCATCTGCTCATGGCCAAAGACCACGGCGCCGAGCATGACTTCTTCGGACAGGCCCGAAGCCTCGGACTCGACCATGAGCACCGACTTCGCGGTGCCGGCAACGACGAGGTGCAGCTGCGATTCCTTGAGGTCGGTGCGGCTCGGGTTCAGCAGGTACTGGCCATTTTTGTAGCCGACGCGCGTGGCGCCGATGGGGCCGGCGAACGGCACACCGGCAAGCGACAGCGCGGCGGAGGCGCCGAGCAGCGCGGGAATGTCGGCGTCGATATCCGGGTCCAGCGACAGCACCATCGCGACGACCTGCACTTCGTTGAAGAAGCCATCGGGGAACAGCGGACGGATCGGGCGATCGATGAGGCGCGAGGTGAGCGTTTCTTTCTCGGTCGGGCGGCCTTCGCGCTTGAAGAAGCCGCCCGGAATGCGGCCGGCGGCGTAGGTCTTCTCGATGTAGTTGACGGTCAGCGGGAAGAAGTCCTTGCCGGGCACCGCTTTCTTCGCGGCGACGGCGGTGACGAGGACGACGGTGTCGCCCATCGAAACAACCACCGAGGCGCTGGCCTGGCGGGCGACTTCGCCGGTTTCGATGGAGATCGAATGTTGACCGTATTGAAATGATTTCTTGAGAACGCTCACGCTTGATTCCTTCACGAGGCCCAAATGCCTCGAGTGCGTATTGACGGGGAAAACGAAAAAAGGCCGCGCTTGATGCGCGGCCTTCGGGTTCGGTAGTTAGCGCCGGAGGCCCAGACGCTCGACGACCTCCTGGTACTTCGCAGGCTTGGTGGCCTTCAGGTAGTCGAGGAGCTTGCGGCGCTGGTTCACGAGCTTCACGAGCCCGCGACGGGAGGCGTGATCGCGCTTGTGCGCGCCGAAGTGATCGCCGAGGCCGTTGATACGCTCGGAGAGCAGCGCGATCTGGACTTCGGGAGAGCCGGTATCGTTGGCGGCGCGCCGGAATTCGGCGACCGCACCGGCGGGTTTTTCAGTGGCGAGAGACATCAGGATTGGACCTCAAAACTCGTTGATATTTACCTGGATTTTGCGGGCGCGAATTCTACAGAAAAGGTTCCGGAAAGCATAGGTTTAGAGCGCGGCGTCGGACATCAGGCGCCGCGGCTGCAGCCGGCCGTCGCTCAGGACCTCCGCCAATCCCAGGAACTGACCGCCGGGGCCGTAAACGCGCACACGTGTCCCGGGTGCGCCGGCCGCAAGACCCGCAGCTGCGCGCTGCACAATCTGTCCGTGGCGCAAGGTGACCGCCTCCTCGCGCGTGAGCGCTGCCTGGGGCAGCGCCTGCAATGCGATGTCCGGCGCGAGGAGATTCTGGCCACTCTCGGCACCGGCGAGGACTGTATCGAGCGACACCATGGGCATGTCCCGAAATGGCTCGACCCAGCTGCGGCGCAGGCGGGTCAGGAAACCCAGCGTGCCCAGCCGGCGGGCGATGTCTTCGCCCAGCACCCGGATGTAGGTGCCCTTCGCGCATTCGCACACCAGATCGAGCGCGTCCGGCCGGAGTGCCACGAGTTCGAGCCGGCGAATGTCGATGGTGCGCGCGGCGCGCGCCACCTCGAGCCCCTGGCGCGCGAGCTCGTACAGCGGACGGCCGTTGCGCTTGAGCGCCGAGTACATGGGCGGCACCTGGGTCTGCACGCCGCGAAACTCCACCAGGGCTTGTTCGATAGTGGCGGCATCCAGGGCGGGTGCGGGCAACCGGTCGACGACCTCACCATCGGCATCGCCGGTATCGGTGCGCGCGCCCAACTGCACGGTGAATTCATAACATTTCGCGCCGGATTCGATCGCAGCGATCACCTTGGTCGCTTCATCGAGGCACAGCGGCAACATGCCGGTCGCCATGGGATCGAGTGTGCCGACGTGACCGGCGCTCGCCGCGCCGAACGCCTTGCGTACGCGCTGCAGTGCGCCGTTCGATGTCAGGCCCTGGGGTTTGTCGAGCAGGATGACGCCGGTCGGCATCGTTCAATCAGGTTCGCGGTGGTCGGATTTGACCGCGCCGTCGATGAGACGTGTGAGCTTGTCGGCGTGTTCGATCTGCTGGTCGTAGACGAACTCGAGCTTCGGCGCATGCCGCAGCTGCAGTGCGCGACCGAGCTCACCGCGCAGGAAACCCGCGGCGCGGTTGAGCCCTTCGCTCACTTCCGTGGGCGTGTGCTTGTCGCCGAAGGGCACGAACCAGATGCGCGCGGTGGCCATGTCGGGCGCCACGCTGACCGAGGTGAACGTGACGTTGCCCACGCGCGGATCGCGCACTTCGCGCGACACGAGCGTGGACAGGACGCGCTGCATCTCGCCCTCGATGCGGCCCAATCGTTGAGACTTCGCACTCACTGGATGCTGCGCGCAACCTCGACGCGCGAGTAGCACTCGATCTGGTCGCCCACTCGCACATCCTGGTAATTCTTCACGCCGATGCCGCACTCGGTGCCGGCACGCACTTCGCCGGCTTCGTCCTTGAAGCGCCGCAGCGATTCGAGCGCGCCTTCGAAGATCACCACGCTCTCACGCAGCACGCGGATCGGGTTGTTGCGCTTGACCACGCCTTCGGTAACGAGACAACCGGCCACCACGCCGAACTTGCTCGAACGGAACACCTCGCGTACCTGCGCGGTACCAAGGATGGTTTCCTTGATTTCGGGCGCCAGCAGGCCGGAGAGCAGCTGCTTCACGTAGTCGATGGCTTCGTAAATGATGCTGAAGTACTGAACTTCGACTTCGTTGTCCTTCATCGAATCGCGCGCTGCCGCGTCGGCCCGGACGTTGAAGCCGATGATGCGCGCCTTCGACGCCGCGGCCAGCTGCACGTCGGAGATGGTGATGCCGCCGACACCGCTCGCGATGATCTTCACCTGCACTTCTTCGGTCGCGAGCTTGGTGAGCGAATCGCGCAATGCTTCGGCGCTGCCCTGCACGTCGGTCTTGAGCAGGATTGGAATGATGCCGAGCTTCTGCTCTTCCATCTGCGCGAACACGTCGCCCATCTTCGAGGCCTGCTTCGCGAGCTTCACGTCGCGGAACTTGCCCTGGCGATACAGCGCGACTTCGCGCGCCTTGCGCTCGTTTTCCACTGCGAGGAATTCATCGCCCGCGTTGGGCGAGCCCTGCAGGCCGAGCACCTGCACGGGGATGGACGGAGCCGCGCTATCTACCGGCTTGCCGTTCTCGTCGAACATGGCGCGCACGCGGCCGAATTCGTTGCCCGCGATGATCGGGTCGCCCAACTTCAGCGTGCCCTTCTTCACGAGAACCGTGGCAACCGCGCCACGGCCCTTCTCGACCGAGGACTCGATGACGATGCCGGTGGCGAGACCGTCGGCGGCCGCGGTCAGTTCGAGCACTTCGGCCTGCAGCAGGATGGCGTCCAGCAGGGCGTCGACGCCCTGGCCGGTTTTCGCCGACACCTGCACGAACATGTTCGTGCCGCCCCATTCTTCGGCGATGACGTCGTGTTTGGAGAGCTCGGTGCGCACGCGATCGGGCTCGGCATCCGGCTTGTCGATCTTGTTCACTGCAACCACGATCGGAACGCCGGCCGCCTTCGCGTGCTGGATCGCTTCGATCGTCTGCGGCATCACGCCGTCGTCGGCGGCCACCACGAGGACGACGACGTCCGTGGCCTTCGCGCCGCGCGCACGCATGGCGGTGAACGCCGCGTGGCCCGGGGTATCGAGGAACGTGACCATGCCCTTCGGCGTCTCCACGTGGTACGCGCCGATGTGCTGGGTGATGCCACCGGCCTCACCCGCCGCTACTTTCGTGGTGCGGATGTAGTCGAGTAGTGAGGTCTTGCCGTGATCGACGTGGCCCATGACGGTGACGACGGGCGGACGCGGCGTTTCGGTCTCGGGCGCTTCCTCGCCCTGCAGATCTTCTTCGACCTGGTCGCCCTTCAACACCTTGGCGATGTGGCCCATCTCCTCGACCACGAGCGTCGCGGTGTCGCGATCGATCGGCTGGTTGATGGTGGCCATCACGCCCATGTTCATCATGGTCTTGATGACTTCGGTGGCCTTCACCGCCATCTTCTGCGCGATCTCCTGCGGCGTGATCGTTTCGCCGATGGTCACTTCGCGCTTCATCGGCGCGGTGGGCATTTCGAATGCGTGTTTGGACTCGACCGCCATGCCGCTGGTGGTGCGTTCCTTTACCCGCTTCTTTTTCTTGTGGCGCGAACCGACGCCGCCCGCGACGTGCAGCTCCTGCCGTCCGTAACGCGTGTCCTTCGTGGGATCGACGACTGCCACCGGCGCCTTCTCGGGCTTGTGCCGTTCGGGACGCGCCGGCTGGGCGGTCACTTCGGCCGCTGCGCGCCGCTGGGCTTCGCTTTCCTGTTTGGCGCGCGCTTCTTCCTGCGCGCGGCGGGCGTCTTCCGCCTGCTTTTTCTTCGTGGCCTCGTCTTCGATGCGGCGGCGGTTCTCCGCCTCCATGCGCTCGGATTCCTTGCGCGCGGCTTCCTGGCGCTCGCGATCGGCGACTTCCTGCGCCTCGATTTCCTTGCGCTTCTCGTCGGCGACGCCTTGCGTCTGCTTGTTCTGCTCTTCGAGAACGTCGCGCTTGATGTAGGTTTTCTTGTGGCGGACTTCGACGTTCACCGTGCGCGCACGACCCTGCTGGCTCGCCTGCTTGAGCTCGCTCTGAGACTTGCGCGCGAGCGTGATTTTCCGTGGCGCGGCTGCACCTGCGGTCTTGCTCGGTTCAGCGGCGCCATGCGCCCGACGCAGATGGGTGAGCAACTCCAGTTTGGCGTCATCGCTGATGAGCGCCTGGGGGCCTTCGACCTGGATTCCGGCGGACTCGAGCTGCACGAGCAGCCGGTCGACCGGGACCTTCAGGACTTCAGCAAATTGTGCAACGGTGACATCGGACATAAATCTCCTAATGCCTCAGGCGCGACCGGCTTCGAACCAGATCTCGCGGGCCTTCATGATGAGCTTGCCGGCCTCTTCGGACGACAGCCCTTCGATGTCTAACAAATCGTCCACCGCCTGGTCGGCGAGGTCTTCACGCGTGCGCACGCCGCGGCGCGCCAGTGCGAGCGCGAGATCGGGCTTCATGCCCTCGAGCAGCAGCAGGTCGTCAGCCGGCATGCCGGCATCGAGCGTTTCCTCGCTGGCGATGGCCTGCGTGAGCAGCACGTCGCGCGCGCGGTTGCGAAGTTCCTTCACCATCTCGTCGTCGAACTCCTCGATGTTGGCGAGCTCGGACTGCGGCAGATAGGCCACTTCCTCGACGGTCGAGAATCCTTCCTGCACCAGGATGGTCGCGACGTCTTCGTCGACATCGAGGGATTTCTTGAACGCCTCGACCAGCGCCTTCGCCTCGGTCTCGCTCTTGGCTTCGGCATCCGTCTCGGTCATGACGTTGAGATCCCAGCCCGTGAGCTGGCTCGCGAGGCGGATGTTCTGGCCGCCGCGGCCGATGGCCTGCGACAGTTTGTCCTCGGCCACCGCGATATCCATGCTGTGGGTGTCTTCGTCGACCACGATCGACAGCACTTCGGCCGGCGACATGGAGTTGATGACGAACTGCGCAGCGTTGTCGTCGTGCGGAATGATGTCGACGCGCTCGCCGGCGATTTCATTCGAGACGGCCTGCACGCGCGAACCGCGCATGCCGACACAGGCGCCGACCGGGTCGACGCGCGGCTCGAGGCTCTTGACCGCAATCTTGGCGCGCACGCCCGGATCGCGCGCGGCGCCGAGAATCTGGATGAGGCCCTGGCCGACTTCCGGCACCTCGAGTTTAAAGAGCTCAATGAGGAACTCGCGCGCGGTGCGCGTGAGGAACAGCTGCGGGCCGCGGGGCTCGGAGCGGACTTCCTTCAAGAATGCCTTGAGCCGGTCCTGGCTCTTCACGATCTCGCGCGGAATCATGTCGGTGCGCGGCACGAAGCCCTCGGCATTGCCGCCGAGATCGACATAGATGCCGTTGCGATCGACGCGCTTCACGACGCCCGACACCAGCGTGCCGACGCGGTCTTTATAGGCGTCGACCACCTGGGAACGCTCGGCTTCGCGCACCTTCTGCACGATGACCTGCTTGGCCTGCTGCGCGGCGATACGCCCGAACATGACCGATTCCATCGGTTCTTCGACGAAACCGCCGATTTCCGCGGCCGGATTCATGTCGAGCGCGTCTTCCATGCGCAGTTCGCGCTGCGGCACTTCCATCTCCCTGGAATCGTCGGCGAAGACCTTCCAGCGGCGGAAGGTGTCGTAGTCGCCGGTCTTGCGGTTGATGGAGACGCGCACGTCCCACTCTTCGCCGTGTTTCTTGCGGGTAGCCGAAGCCAGCGCCGCCTCGAGCGCGTCGAAGATGATTTCCTTGTCGACGCTCTTCTCGTTCGAGACCGCATCGACTACCAACAGGATTTCTTTGTTCATGGAGAAACTTCCTAACTACAGCGGGGCTAACCGCGCCTTACTGATCTCCGCGAGCTTCAAGCTCACCGAGAAATTGTCCACATCCAGATCGATACTCTCGCCATCCGCACGGCGCAAAATGCCCGTGTATCGCTTGCGTCCGTCGCGCGCCACCTTCAGCTCGACCTTCACGCGCTCGTCCACGAACTGCGCGAAGTGCGCAGGCGTCCGCAGCACGCGATCCAGTCCCGGCGAGGAAACCTCGAGCGAATACGTACTCGGGATCGGATCGTCGGCGTCCAGCAACTCGGACAGCACGTGGCTCGCATCACCGCAGTCCTCGACATCGATGCCCTCTGGGCTGTCGATGTAGATCCGCAGCGTTCCGCCACCCGCACCCGGCACGAACTCGACTTCAACGAGTTCATATCCGTGGCTCGCCAACACCGGCTCGAACTGGGCGATGAGACGGTCATGCAGTGCCGTATCCACTCGCCCTCCAACAAAAAAGGGCCCCAAAGGCCCTCCCAGACACCCGAATCACTGAGGTTTCCCTAAATGACGTCGGTCCAAAAAAACAAAAGCCCCATCGGGGCTTCTAAAAACGCTTGAATCCTTCGCGAGGCTGCACCGCCCCTACCCACCGAAGGGCGCGGATTGTACGGCAGGTATGAAGTTGTTGACAGACCATGGGCAATGCAAGTACCTTGCGTTCCCAAGGTAGCTGTCTGAACCCATGAACATCACTGAAAAACTCGCGCCAATCCGAAAGGGACTGCTCGAATTCGTGATTCTCAAGATCGTCGCCGGGGACAAGGTCTATGTCGCCGACATGCTGAAGCTCTTGGGACCCACGGAATTCGCCACCCAGGAAGGCACTTTATACCCGCTGCTCTCGAAGCTGAGGCGCGAAGAGCTGGTGGACTATGAGTGGCAGGAGTCCGAATCGGGACCGCCGCGCAAGTACTACAAGCTGACGCAGAAAGGCCGCACGCAACTGTCGACGCTCAACGATTACTGGAAAGATCTCAACCGCACCCTCGCCGATTTTGGGAATTAACGCCATGCAAAAAGTGGTCAGCATCAGTCTCAATGGAATCGCCTATCAACTCGAGGAGCCCGGCTATCTACAGCTGCGCACCTACCTCGAGCGCGCCGAGGCGCGCCTCAAGGACAGCCCGGATCGCGCCGAAGTCATGGCCGATCTCGAGCAGGCGATCGGTGAAAAATGCGCACGCCTGTTGAGCGCCCACAAGACAGTGGTCAGCTCCACTGAAGTGGAACGCATCATCCAGGACATGGGCCCGGTGGAATCTCCGGACGCCGCCGCGGCCGCGGCCGGCAATACCGCCGAGGGCGCCGCCGGCGCAGCCGGCGCCGCGCAGCCCGCGGGCCCCCTGCCCCGCAAGCGCCTGTTCCGCATCCGCGAGGGTCAGATGTGGGCCGGTGTCTGCAATGGCATCGCCGCCTACATGAACGTCGACGTGACCTGGGTGCGCATCATCGTGGTGTTGCTCACCATATTCACGACGGGCCTGCTGATCGTCGCGTACTTCGTGCTGGCGTTCATCGTGCCGGAGGCACAGACCGCGGAGGATCGCGCCGCGGCCTTTGGCATGCCGTTCAGCGCCGAAGACCTGATCACCCGCGCAAAAAAAAACTCTGAGTTTCGCGAGAACTATCGCTGGCGCCGCGAGTGGCGGCGTCAGCAGGCGCAATTCCACCGGCAGTTTCAACAGATGAACGAGCAGATCCGCATGACCGCAACGAACGCCTTCCCGCAGATGGGCCACACCGCACGTGCGTTGGCCTCGGTATTCCTGCCGATCGCCGCGATCATCGGCGCCGTGTTGTTCGTCGTCTGGATTCTCTCGATGTTCTCGCTGCTGACCCAGCACACGATCTTCGGCTGGGGACTGCCGCACGGAATGCCTATGTGGGTGGGGCTGCTGATCCTTGCGCTCGCCTATTTCCTGATTACGGCGCCGCTCAAGGCGATCCGCCATGGCGCGCATCGCGGCGCCGGTCATCACCCCGGTTGGGGCGCGCTGCACGGGCTGATCTGGATCGGCTTCACCGTGCTGTTCTTCTGGGTCGCGTACCACTGGTTCCCCGGCGTGCGTGAACTCGTGGATCAGCTGATGTGGGCCGCGAATCTCGCGGTCGAGACGATCTCGGAGACCATTGCTTGAGCAATCGGAAGGCACTGGAAACCGTCACCGTCGAAACCGGCCCCAATCCCACCACCACGATTCTCTGGATGCACGGCCTTGGCGCCGATGGCCACGACTTCGAGCCGCTGGTGCCGGAGTTGCTCGAGGCCGGAATGCCCGCCCTGCGCTTTGTGTTTCCGCATGCGCCCGTTCGCCCGGTCACGATCAACAACGGGTACCAGATGCGTGCCTGGTACGACATCGTCGGCATCGATCGGCGCTCGGCCGAGGATTTCGTCGGGATCCAGGCGTCTGCCGATGCATTGACCGATCTCATTCGCGCCGAGAACGCGCGCGGAGTTGCCAACTCCCAGATCGTACTTGCCGGGTTTTCCCAGGGCGGCGCGATGGCGCTGCACCTCGCCACGCGTTTTCCCGACAAGCTCGCCGGCGTCATTGGCTTGTCTTGCTATCTACCGCTCGCGAAGGAATTCGCGAGCGAGCGGTCATCGGCCAACCTGACCACGCCAATCTTCATGGCGCATGGTGCCCAGGATCCGGTCGTGCCGTTCTCGATGGGCGATGAATCGCGCCGCGTGCTCGAGGGCACCGGCTATCGCGTCGAATGGCATGCGTATCCGATGCCGCATGCGTTGTGCGCGGAAGAAGTCGCGGACATCAAGTCTTTCATCGCAAAGCTGCTGACCGCGAACGTATAAAGGCTCGCGAGGGCGACAACTATTTCGGCAAGCGCGCCAGGGCCTGACGCGCCCCTTGCGCCAATCTCACATCGCCCGGTAGTGGCGAGTCCGCGAGAATTTTTGCTACCCGCTCCAACGCGGCGCGCGCCCGGTCGTTGGCACCGGAGGCCATATGCCCCTGGGCCAACCAATAAGCGGCTTCTCCTGCGCCCCGATTGGACGCATCGTGATCCTGCCAATAGGTGTCCGCAGTGACGAGCGAATCGAGTGCGGCAGAAGTTTTTTTCTGGCCAAGCAGCGCGCGTCCGAGCTGCATCGCGATTTCCGCGCGCAACGGGATCATGTTCACGAACTGGCCGCGCGCGACCTCGTCGGCCTGGCGCAACCATTGCTCCGCTTCGACCGGGTTTCCGAACTCGAGCCTGGCCACACCGAGACCGAGCAAGGTATCGGCTCTGGCTTTCTGATTGCGATCCGCGGCCGAGGTGTGTGCGTCTGCCTGCCTGAAAAGAATCTCACTCTCGGCCCACCGCAATTGCAGCTGCTCGAGGAAACCCAGAGCGTTTTCGGCCGCTGGAAGCGCAGCCCGCGCCGCGCTCGACGCCGCCACCGGCAAATTCTCCTGCAGGACCCGTTTCGCTTCGGTGAGACGACCAGCCAGCGCGAGCGCGATGCCATAGTCCGATTGCGCGAGCGTCAGCCACGACCCCTTGCCCGTGTCGTACTTTTTCTCCAACTCGATCGCCTTGCGCAGTGGCTCCAATGACTGCTGCGTCTTGCGCGCCAGCAGCGTGTACCGGCCAAGACCGGTGGCGAGCCGTGCCTGCCCCTCACCTGCTTTGCTTGCGTCATAGGCCCGCCGTGCAGTGGCGATGGCAGCGCTCAAGTCTCCCATTCGCGCGTGCGCGCGCGTGAGCAGACTGAGCAGCACGCTCACTTCGCGACTGCCCGGTCCGAATGCTTCCGTCGCGAGCTTGATCCCGGTATCGAGATGCTCGATCGCCGCGACGAATTCATTCGTCTCGACCAGCAGACGCGCATACGACGACTCCGTCATCGCCAGAAGTGCAAGGCGCTCGCCCGACGGCGACATCGCCTGCGCGTCATGCAGAGTCTGCTCGAGCAGCGGCTTCGCCTCGTCGAATCGCCGCGCCAGCACCAGGTATAAAGCCAGGTTTCGCTTGGCTAATACGGTTTCCGAATTCTCTGTTCCAAGGGCGGCGACCAACACGTCGACGGCTTCGCGGCTGTTGGCAATTGCCACGTCGAGCTTTTGCTCGTCGGAATCGAAGAAGGCCAGCATCTGCAGGCTTCCCGCATACTTGCGAGCGGTCGCCGGCAGATGCGCGCGCAACACCGGCAGTACCTGGTCGAACAAGGGCCTCACTATTTCCCGCTCGCCCTGGTTGATCGCGACCGTCGCAAGACCCGACCTCGCAGCGGCGATCGAGACTTCGTCGCGCGGATGCATGCGTTCGGCGATCTCGAGAGCCTTCGTCAGCGTCGCTTTCGCCGCGTCGTATTTTTCGAGATTCACCTGGCTCTCACCGACGATGTTCAACAACTCCACGGCGTTCTCGGGTTTCGCCTGCAGTTCGCTGTCGATGCGCTGGTGCGCCAGGGCCAGCAGTTCGGCCGCGCTCATGTCGATCTTGCCCGTAAAGAACGGATCGGCCGAACGGAAGATCGAGGCGACGAATTCCTTCACCTCTTCGGCATGTCGCCGTTCACGTTCCGCGATCTGCAGTTGCCACAGCGAAACCGCAAGGCCCACACCGAGGGCCACAACCACCGCCGCCGCGGCGCCCGCTGCCAGGGCGTTTCGTCGCGCGAATTTCCGGATGCGGTACCAGGTCGAATCCGGCCGCGCGAGTACCGGCTCGCCGGACACGTAACGCCTGACATCGTCGGCAAACGCCGCGACCGTGAGATAGCGATCCTGCGGAAGCTTCTCGAGCGCTTTCTGCACGATGTTTTCGAGATCGCCGCCGAGTTCGCGGCGCAGCCGCGCCCATGACATCGATCGGCTCGCGGCCCGCGCATCCTGATCCGCGTTCCCCACCGCCCGGCTCATGCGCAGCGGCACCTCGTGGAGCACCGCGTGCTCCCACTTCGATCCCGTGTCCTCGCCCACGCGGTACGGAAGCTGGCCAGTCAGCAGCACGTACAGCAGGACGCCGAGCGAATAGACATCTGTCGCCGTGGTGATTTCCTGTCCCAGGACTTGCTCGGGTGCGGCGTATTGCGGAGTGAAAATTCTCCCGGTCAGCCGCGTGATGTCCAACGGCACGCCGGCCTTGTCCGTTTCGAAGAAACTCGCGATTCCAAAATCCAGCAGCTTCGGTGCGCCTTCCGCGGTCAGCAGGACGTTGCCAGGCTTGATGTCGCGGTGTACGACCAGGCTCGAATGCGCGTGAGCCACCGCCGCGCAAAGCTTTTGAAAAATCCCTAGGCGGGCGGCGATGTCGAGCTGTCCTTCGTCGCAGGCAATGTCGAGCGGCCGGCCAAGAACATATTCGAGGACCAGGTAGACCACACCGTCGTGAATTCCCGCATCGAGCAGCCGGGCAATGTTGGGATGCGCCAGCCGGCCGAGCACCCGGGCTTCGCGCAGGAAGCGCTCGCGCAGCGCGCCGCCCGCGAAATAGGGATGCAAGGTCTTGATCGCGACCTGCCCTTCGTAGAGCCCATCGTCGCGGCTCGCCAGCCAGACTTCTCCCATGCCGCCTTCGCCGAGCAGACGAATGATTCGGTAGGGACCGAGGCGCGCATCGGCCCGCAACGATTCCTGGGTGTGCTGGACGACGACTGGCTCCATGAAACCTCGGTTCACGACATCCGCGTGGCCGAGCAGTTTGGAAAGCAGCGCGTGCAGATCGGGCCGCGTCTGCGCCAGTGTGTTCAGCAATTCGCTGCGTTCCTCCGGCGACTTGTCCAGCAGGCGGTCCATTTCCGCCATGGCTTCGCGGTGCAGCTGCTCGTCGCGCTCCGGGGGAGCGTCGGAACCCCTAAACATCGGTTCGTACCCTTTTGCCGCGATGGAGTTCATACAGGCAGATGTTCACCGTCGCCGCGACGTTCAGCGATTCAATCGCACCGGTGCCCGGGATGGTAAACGCCTGCGCGCGCAGCGCGCCAAGCTGCTCGCGCGGCAGGCCGCGCGCTTCGTTGCCGAATAGATAGCAATCGAAATCGCGAAACACCGGCGTCGACAAAGGCTCGCCTTCGAGGTCGAGACACGCGATCCGCTCGAACCTGCCAGGCAATGAAGCGAGCTCTACTTCCAGTTCGACCGGCACGTGGAAGATGGCGCCCATGCTCGCGCGCACCACCTTGCCGTTGTGTACATCGACGCTGTCGGCGCTCAGCAGACAGCGGAAATTTCCGAACCACGCCAGCGTGCGCAGGATGGTGCCGAGATTGCCCGGGTCCTGGATTTCGTGCAGATAGATCGCGCGTTCATTCGGACGGGGCGCTGTCTGAGTGAACAGCGGCACCACAGCCACGATGCCTTGCGGCGAGCGCGTTTCGCTGATCTGCGCCATCTGCTTCGAATTGATCACGTGCATCGGAAGCCCGCTCGACCAATGCGCGTAGTCGCGCGTCAGCCAGATTTCGCTGGGTCGCAGGCGCGCGTCGAGCACCGCGGCCTTCTGCAGTTCCTGCACCAGGTGCTCGCCTTCCACGATGAAGAACCCCAACTCCTCGCGGAATTTCTTCTGGTGCAGTTTCTTGATGTCTTCGAATTTCACGCCAGTTCCCGTGCCACGGCCTCGGCCACTTTAATGCCATCGACACCGGCGGAGAGGATTCCGCCCGCGTAGCCCGCGCCTTCGCCACACGGATAGAGCCCGCGCACGTTGAGGCTCTGCAGGGATTCCGCATCGCGCGTGATGCGTACCGGAGAAGAGGTGCGGCTTTCGACGCCCGTGAGCACGGCATCGTCGCGGTCGAACCCCGGGATCTGTTGGCCGAACGCGGGCAGCGCCTCGCGAATCGCATCGATGGCATAGCCCGGCAGGGCGGTGGCCAGGTCGCCTAGTTTGACACCCGGCGTGTACGACGGCGTTACGGCGCCGAGCTGTGTGGAACTCACTCCGCGCAAAAAATCACCGACCAGTTGTCCCGGTGCGCAGTAGTCACTGCCGCCCAGTTCGAATGCCTTCGATTCGAGTGCTTCCTGCAACGCCACTCCCGCCAGAGGTCCGCCGGGGTAGTCCGGCTCCGGGTTGATCGCGACGACGATCCCTGCATTCGCATTGCGTTCATTGCGCGAGTACTGACTCATGCCATTGGTGACGACGCGACCGGTTTCGGAAGTGGCCGCGACGACGGTGCCACCAGGACACATGCAGAAGCTGTAGACAGAGCGGCCATTGGTCGCGTGATGCACGAGTTTGTAGTCGGCAGCGCCGAGCTCCGGGTGGCCCGCGAATTTTCCGAAGCGCGCGGTATCGATCAACGACTGCGGATGCTCGATCCTGAACCCGAGCGCGAATGGCTTGGGCTCGAGAAACACTTTGCGCTGCTCCAGCATGCGCAGTGTGTCGCGAGAGCTGTGGCCGAGCGCGAGGACGACGTGCCGGCTGCGCAGGCTTTTGCCGCTCGCGAGCGTGACGCCTTCGATCTGTCCGTTCTCAATCAACACGTCGGTAACTCTGCTTTCGAAGCGCACGTCGCCGCCGAGCTCGATGATCTCGGCGCGCATCTTCTCGACCACGCCCGTCAGTCGAAATGTGCCGATGTGCGGCTTGCTCACGAACAGGATTTCCTCCGGCGCGCCCGCGCGTACAAACTCGTGCATCACCTTGCGCCCGTAGAACTTCGGATCCTTGATTTGGCTGTAGAGCTTGCCGTCGGAGAACAGGCCCGCTCCGCCCTCGCCGAACTGCACGTTGGATTCCGGCGTGAGGATGTTCTTGCGCCACAGCGCCCAGGTGTCCTGCGTGCGCTGGCGCACGTCGCGGCCGCGCTCGAGCACGATGGGCTTGAATCCCATCTGAGCCAGCAGCAATGCGGCAAACAATCCGCCCGGACCAAAGCCGACAACCAGCGGCCGGTCTTTCAACTGCGGCGGCGCCTGTGCGACCGGGTGATAGGACGTGTCGGGCGCGGGTTTGACCTGCGCGTCGCGGGCGAAGCGTTTGAGTACCGCGTCTTCATCCTGCACGGTTACATCGACGATGCAGATGAACTTGATCGCGTGTTTTTTGCGCGCGTCGTAACTGCGTTTGAATAGCGAAACTTCGAGCAGATCCGCGTCGCGGATTTGCAGGCGTTTCAACACGGCCGAGCGCAGCGCGTCGGGTGGGTAGTCGAGTGGCAGAGGCAACTCAGTGATACGGATCACTCGAGACTTCCTGGCCGGTGTCTCCGGCAGAGGTAGAATGCCCGCATTCTAGCGTGAGCCTTCGAGAAATGGCCCGAACCAAGAGCAGCGCCGAGTGGCTGCGCCGACACGTCAACGATCCCTTCGTCAAACAGGCGCAGGTCGATGGCTATCGCTCGCGCTCCGCGTACAAGCTGATCGAGCTCAATGAGAAGGACCGGTTGATCAAGCCGGGCATGCGCATCATGGATCTGGGGTCGGCGCCTGGTGGCTGGTCGCAGGTCGCGGGCAAGCTCGTCGGCAGAAAGGGGCGCGTGCTGGCCACCGACATCCTGCCGATGGATCCGATCACGAACGTCGATTTCATCCAGGGCGATTTCACCGAGGAAGCCGTGATCGAGCTGTTGCTCGCGTGGTTAGGCGCGGGAAAGTTCGATCTGATCATCTCCGACATCGCGCCGAATCTTTCCGGCATCGATTCCGCCGATCAGGCCGGGTCGATGTATTTTCTCGAGCTCGCGCTCGACATCGTGCGCAAGACGCTCAAGCCCGACGCGAACTTTGCCGCGAAGATGTTTCAGGGTTCGGGGTCGGATGAGTACGTGAAGGATCTACGTAAGACATTCGAGAAGGTGCTGATCCGCAAGCCCGCGGCGTCGCGCGCGCAGTCGCGCGAGGTCTATATCGTGGCGAAGGGATTCAAGGGCTGACGCCGCCGGCGAGAGAAAGTGGTAGCGGGGGCACGAGTACTTACAAACCGCAGCCTGGACCCTTCGACCCCACAGATCACTCTTTAATAGTGTCTGCCGCAGGCTGGCGTCGCATACCAACTGCGCGGGTGGGCGTATGAAAGCCCTCACCCTTCTCGCTCTCACCATGCTGGCCGGTTGCGCCACGATGACCCCTGCCCAAAAGCGTTGGACTGGCGTCGCAGTCGGCGTGATCGTTATCGGTGCCGTTGTGGCTCATCGTGCGGATCATGGTGGCGGACCAGCCTCGCCGCCCGTAGGCCAGCCGCCGGTGTGCGCGCCGCACCCTGAAGCCTGCCGCTAATCGCTGGCAATTGACTCAGGCCCCCGTGCCCGTGGCGGGGGCTTTTGCTGAATGGAAGTTGTTCGCCTAGGCGTAGCGCTCAGCGAATTGATTCACCCATGATCGCAGCACTGCCAAGCAGTCTTGTTCCGGCTTCGCTATAAAACTCGGCGCGCCGTGTCGAGTCGTCATAAACGGCTGCGTTATCAAATGGTCGATCTCGGATTCGGTCATTCCATAGCAACTGCACAACACGTGCGATTGCCCTGAGATGTTGTCGAGGTTTAAGCGGTCAACATTCGTGCGCCCGAAGCTGAACCCAAGGAAGATCACGCGCTCAGCATCCGAGAGAGCCTTCCTCGCCGCTTGAAACTCCGCCGAGTTGCTGTCGGCCTGATGGACGATTCGAATGCTCTTGGATCCCGTCATCGTCCATTGCCGAACTGACTCTTCGGTGGCCTCATCACTCTCCCGAGCGCCGAACGGCACAAACCTTGGGCGGTCAATGAGGGATCCGACCGAACCGTGGAGGTGAATCACTGGGCTTTTCCGTCAGTGCTCGATGACGCGATCATCCACATCTTTCTCGACTTCCACATATCGCGCATGCAGACCACGCGAGATTTGATACTCAATTCGGCGGTCGTAGTTGTAGGTGACGAAGGTGACTGGACTGTTGAGAAACGCTTCGAGCGATTGCCCCGTATCCATCTGATTAAATAGATACGCGAGCCAATCTGCCCTTTCCGGACGGAAATGGTAATTTCGATTCTCGGCACTGAGTATTCGGTGTGCAATGTAGCGACGACCGATCTCATCGAGCTCCGGGCGTAGTTCGAGCAGACTGTCGAGCGAGTCGGACTCGCAATCCATCAGCGCCGACTTAAACTTTGCTGCCGTATCGCGCGGCCCAACGTTTGTTATCTCGCGCAAATCGTCAATAGAGCGTGTGCGGGCCTCCTGCAGCATCGAAGGCCCCGAAGGGTATCTGTACGGAATGCTTCCGCCCGCGCCGACTACGAAGACCGTCTTTGCTTTAATCACGCTTGTCCAAGCCGCTTTATCGCCTCTTCCTGGGCGGCCGCCCATTCAACCTCACGTCTCCACGCCAGATTGCTTCCGTGTCGGGCTTGTGCTTCTGCAACTTGCTGAAGCTGTAATCCTCGACCAAATCTAGGCCGCGGCTAGTAACGGGCCGTGCATAAACCGATATCGCGCTCTTGGTCGACAGCTCCTGCAAACGTTGCCGAAGAAGCTTCATGACAGCGCCTTCGTGCTTTCGCGCTGCGAGGTCACGCCGCTTCTGCTTAACGATATTCGCAGGTTCTATTACCCCGACTGATGCGATGTAGTAAGCGCTCGCGGTATGCCAGCGGACTGCGGAATGAATATCGCGGTCAAGGATATCGGCGGTACGTGGCTCTGCGCGTGTCAGCTTCTGTTCGCCCGAGCGTGCGAGAGGAAGCATTTCGAAGAAGCCGACTCGTTCATCCGTCTCGTCAAGCCCCTTTTTAACCTTACGCAACACCTCAAACGCGATGAGCGGATTCTTCGCCATCCAGGATTCGACTTGCGCTTGCGGCAGCAACTCGTTGCCGAAGTGCATTTGGTATACGGGATACGTCGCCGGCAGATCTTCGGGCTTCAATACACGCAGATCGAAGCTCTCCTCGCCAAACCGGATCGTAATAATTCTCCTCTTTAACACGCCGCTCCACTTGCGAACGATGTGCACCGACCACGATCCGAGTCCTAGCAAGATACCGGCCACGAATAGGATAAAGCCAGTGCCGTTTACCAGCGGCTCAGTTACGAAGTTCGGGAGCCATTCAAAATATGGCCGGAACTTGTCGACCGGCAGCTTTACAAGAATGATGCCGAGCGCGAAGAGCGAACCGCCCCATATCCGCAGCTTGCGGACAAACCGATTCAGTGACCAAGCCATAGACGATTTTCGCTTTATACGTGCAACGTCGACTCGGTCTTGGCCATCACTTTGTCGGCCCAGCTGCCACAGCCGCTTTCTCGTTATTCGCAGGACTCGAATTGTCCCATAGCTTGGCCGCCGCAAAACCTGCCACGCCACACAGAATGCCAACGATCACGTTGCTGAGGATCGCGTCCTTGTTGCGCTCCCAAAACGAAGCATCATGACGATGCCTGAGATCGAGGAGACTGCCGCCGCCTTGAGCCCACAAAGAAAATGGAAACAGGATCGGGCAAGAATAGCCAAAGTATTGCCAGGCAATTCGCGAATCAGTTTTCCAAAAGACTATCTGGCCCAGAACCGATACCACCCACGCGACAGCCCAGATGCGCGGTACAAAAACCCGCGTATAGGGCCGCCGTCGAGCCTCAAATACACGCCTAACTAGTGAGCGAAGGTCCTCTGGTACGCGATAGTCGAAATACACGGTTGAACCCGTGAGATTCCAGCGTCGAATCTCAATCTCGATCTGCCCTTCCTTTACGTGGGTGAACTCAAACTTAACTTGTGAGATGACCTTGCCCCGCTTCTCTTCCAGTTCAGCGAGCGAATCGAACAAGTACTCGGAATCTTTGATTTTCGTCAACTTGTAGTCGCGCTCACCGAAGTCTGCAATCAGTGAGTCGATATCGTCGCGAAATAGTTTTGCGGCAAACGGCTTATAAGTAAGTTCTCTTGCCGGTGGCAGTTTCTTCATCGCGCAATACTAGCAAGGCCAAGGTAGGCCTAACCAACAAACTGACAGTCGCCGCCGCACTCCTGCTGAGCCAGAAGGTTGTCATTCCACGTCTTGTCGGCGTAGGTACGTAAAAACGGCGCCTTGCCGGACTCGCGAACGACGCCGACATACGCGCGCTTCCCAGTCGTCTTATCGACTGTGTAGAACTCGCTCTCCTTGGCATCGATCTCGCGTATTGCCCGCTCACGGGTCATTCGCCACTTTCCCGCAAATCCGATGTGCGTAATGTGTTCGTGCCGACTCTCGCGATTCGGCTTGTTGATGCAGTTCACATGATAAGAGTTCATATCGCGACTCCGGCCTTAAGAGCTTCGCTGCCCCCTAGCTTGTGTCACGACACTTCGACTTCTCTCACCTACCGGCCTAGATATTTAGTTAGGAATGAGACATACGGGTGCGATCTTTAGCCCTTAGATGACAGAGAGTCATGGGAGGAAGCGCAACCTTGAAACTGTTATGTCACGCGATCATCGCGTCTGCGCTGTTCGCGACTGCAATTCTTGCGGCCGAACCGGTGTCCGACAAGCAGGTGCGCGACGCAATTGTCGCGGAGTCGATCTCCGCATATCGCGGGAACTGCCCCTGCCCTTACAACACTGATCGCGCCGGACGCCGCTGTGGCGGTCGGTCCGCATACAACCGCGCCGGCGGCTACTCACCAATCTGCTTTGCCGAAGAAGTTACCCCTGAACAAGTTCGCGCCTACCGGGCGCGGCGTGGAGGATGAGATGGCCAACTATTACGTGAACAAGAACGCGCAAACGACCGGGGAGCACGAAGTTCACAAGGATGGGTGTCCGACGCCGCCGCTCCCGTTTCACCGGCAACCGCTTGGCAGCTTCCCGAGCTGTAGGCCGGCGGTCGTCGAGGCACGCAGATACTTCGGTAACGTGGACGGTTGCGCGAACTGTTCTCCGGAGTGCCACAAGCGGTAGATCAACTACTTCGCATTGCTACCCTCGCGCCTAATCTCCGCGCGGCCACGGAGAGCTGAAAGCAGTTAGTTCCACTCGCCGCGCAAGTCGCGCCTTCTCGAGGTGGCACTCTACTTGCGTCGCGTCTCGACGATTTCTCACTTCCGCCACAGTAAATTTTCAATTCATGGCGCTCGATCTCTCCGCACGTAAAGATTCTTTGACGCGCTCGAAGGCGTGAGGGACGTCACGCCCCCTAAGGGACGCCAACAACCATACTTGTCACTGTTTCGAGAGCAAAGGTGAACAGTCATGACCATGGGATTGAAAGAAGCTGCGGTCGCAGCCGTCGCCGTATTTTTGTTAGGCGGCTGCGCGGTGCAGAAGACACTGACCGCGATGGGCGGAAGCAAGTCGGACGGGACGGTCCGGATGGCCTATACGCTCAACTTGTTTGAAAAGCCCGTGGTGAACTGGCAGCAGGGTGCGGCTGATGCGCGCTCGCGTTGCGCCGCCTGGGGTTACTCGGACGCTGCACCGTTCGGCGGCGAGCTGCGGCAGTGTCAGGCTAGCGACGGCTTCGGCAGTTGCAACCAGTGGCTCGTCTCGATGGACTTTCAGTGCACGGGACAGCAGGAAACTAGCAAGACTCAATAGGGCTGCCGAGCTTCGCGGCGCTAAGTCAGCCTATGTCCGGCTGTTCTTCTGCAGAAGGCGATTCACCGCCTGACTGAGTGCCGTGTTGTCCTTAAGCGCTTGCGTAGTCCGATCAGCGAGATCTGTGAGCACGAGGCGAATATCTTTCGCCAGCGTTAGACAGTCAGCGTCGTCATCGTTGTGAAGCCCTTGGCTCAGCGCCGTATGCAAGAGCGTGAGTGGGTTGTGGCCGCCCCCGTACTTCAGACTGTCCGGGATGGCGTCTTTCACCGTCTTGACCGCCTGATCAAAGCTGTTCATTGCGGCTGCCCGGTCAAGGGTCTCGATAATCTCAGGCTTCGCACCCTGCGCTACGGCAACCTTTCGAATTTCCGCGATGATCTTGTCCTTGTGGCTCTCGACGAAACGCCGGTAGTACGCAAAAGCACCGATGCCGAGTCCTGCCGTCTCTGCGCGGTATCCACGATCGAAAAACTCGATCTCGTCGTCGAGAACGGTCTTCACCGAATTCGGTCGCGGCTCGCCGAACCGGGGATGCTCGCCATACTTCATGATATTGAGTTTGACGAGATCCGACGTATTCCCCGCGACAAATAAGGCAAACGTCTTCGCACGCGTTTGACAGTTTCGACACAGGAAACGAGCGTATTCGTTTTCCTGAAAGTTCGTTTGTCGGAGTCTGTAAACTGTCAACTCTTCATCCGTCGGGTCAAAGTAACGAAAGCCTCCGCATTCGGGATGGCCGCAGTAAAGAAAAATGGGCGGCAGCGCAATGGTCACATTGGCGTGCTGATCGAGCTTAGCGACCGCGGAAACGCTATGGGTCTCAAGCGGAGGAGCAGTTTCTAGAAACTGTTTGAACGGGATCGGCGCGTCTGCCATATCAAGAAGATAGCATGCGCGTCTGCTTTACCGGTTGGACAAGAATGTCCGGTCGCAGCTCCGAGACCAAACTGATCTTGACCGCTCATCCAGTACTCATCGCCCCTGCTTGCTGTGGACGTACGGCTAGCGAATACGCTCACGCGATGGAGAAGGGACACGAGTACACGCAGATCACCTGTCGCGGCTGCGGACGCACCGTGAAACTTTTGAACGTCGGGAACGCCCTCGTCGGATGTCACGACCGACTGAGATGCAAGGGATGCGGGCATCGCGGCGCTGCCCTGCTCCGCGTGTACAGCCAGGACCTGCCACCGAAAAAGTTCTAGTTCAACCCTTAGATGCTGGCGTTTACGTTCGCGTCCGTGAGAGCAAAGTGATTGCCACCTAGTTATCGTGACCCTCTCACGAAGTCGTTAGATGTTTATTACGGTAGTTGCGATGCTGGCGAGATGCATCGCAAGTTGATCACGCTTCTCCGGCCCTTCCGGCCCTTCCGGCCCTTCCGGCCCTTCCGGCCCTTCCGGCCATCCGACAATAACCGCGTGACGGATCGGCGGCTCGGCCCTTGTGACCTTTAGATGCACCCTAACGCGAAGCGCATCAACTCCACCCCAACCGAGAATTCGTTTTCCGCCCGGCGCAACTTCGCGCTGACCTAATTCTGCGATTGCGGGGACGCTTAAGTCCTTCGTGCGAAACACGGAACGTTCATTGTCGCTGCCCGGCTTGAACGCCTTCCAGTGCACTCGGCCTTTCTTGATCTTATTGCTCTCGTGGACATAGCAGACGACAGTTTCTTCATCCGCTACTTCGCCATTCAGCCGACTAATCGATGATGGAAAGTACTGTCTGAACAGCGAGAGGAGGCAAGACTTTGCAGAAGGGCGAATACGTCTGGGGTCGCAACAAATGGAACCGCAGCCATAGCGACAGCGCGATACGCACGCGCGTTACGGCCGAAGCACCGCCGAAAGTCGTAAAGATGAAGCGCCTCGAAATCGTTGATCCCGCCCTGTGGGAAAGGGTTCGAAAGATCCAGACAGCGCGCACGACCGCACGAATCAACATTTCGAAGGGCATCAAAAAGAAGCGGGAGCGCGGCGACGGCGTTGGACGTGGTCGCAGGCCGGGCTACTGGCTCAGCTCCGTGCTCGTTTGCGGCGAGTGCGGCGCCAATTTTATCGGCAACGGATTGCGCGATTACGTGTGCGCAAACGTCCGCGTTCACGCGTGCAAAAACGGCGTCCGCTTCCTGCGCGACGAAGTTGAGCAAAAGGTGTACGAACTATTGCGAGCGAAGCTGTACGACAAGAGGGCCATCGCCGATGCTCAGGCGGAGTTCCGCCGGTTGGTCGACGACTTCGAAAAGTCGCGCCAGTCGGTGCCCGGCACGGTGACGGTCGATATGCGCCAATTCAACAGCGAGATTGAAGCTATGAACCAACTAGCCCGCGCCGGAAAGCTCAGTGGCGAAACGGCTCAGACCTTCATTGAGCAAATCGAGCTGCGCCGACGCGTCGCAGTTGAGCAGGCAGCGGAGAAGGGTACGAAGGTTGCTCAGCGGGCGCTAAAAGTGGCCGACGCCCTGCCCGAGTTCATGAAGAAATACGCGTCGCGGGTACAGCACGCCTTAAAGGTGTTCTCTGATGCCGCCTACGTGCATGAGGCGCGCGAGGCGACGAGAGACCAGATAGAGGGCGGCATGATCAAGCTTTCGCCGACGACCGACCGCAAGGCCTTAAAGGGGGTCGTACGGCTAAAGGGGCTTGGCGGCTTCATGCTGCAGACCGCGCCAGTGCTGAAAACAGCGGGGAAAGCTGGACGCGGTTTAAATGGTAGCGGGGGTAGGATTTGAACCTACGACCTTCGGGTTATGAGCCCGACGAGCTGCCAGACTGCTCCACCCCGCAACCGATCCCCTCGATCGAGGGGCGCGCATTCTTATCCAAGCGATGCGCCTTTGCAAATTCTATTGCTCGATTCCGCCGAATCCCTCAGCCGAGCACTCGCGCGCATATCTGAATCAATGCGTTGGGCACGACTCCGAGCGCCAGCACCGCCAAGCCATTGAGCGCCAACACCGCGCGGACCGCAATCGCGCCGGAGGATCCGGTGGGCAGATCGCCCGGCGCGTCGAAGAACATCAGCTTCACGACGCGCAGGTAATAGAACACGCCGACCACCGACATCGCGGCGCCGATCAGGATCAGCCACACGTGACCGGTCAACCACAGTGCCTGGAAGATGGCGAACTTCGCCCAGAAGCCGATGAACGGCGGCACGCCGGCGGTCGAGAACATCAGCGCCATCATCACGTACGCCAGCATCGGGTCGCGCTTGTACAAGCCCTTGAACTGATCGAGATCTTCCGCCTCGAACCCGGCGCGGCTCGCGAGCACCAGCACGCCGAACGAACCGAGCGTCATGATCACGTACGCGACGGTGTAATACAGCGCGGCCTCGTAACCCGCTTCCGTTCCGGCGACGAAACCAAGCAGGATGAACCCGACGTTGCCGATGGCGGAATACGCCAGCATGCGCTTGAGATTGGTCTGCGCGATCGCGATGACGTTGCCGAACACCATCGACAGCACCGCGAGCGGCGCGAGCATGCTCTGCCAGGATTCGCCCACGCTGCCCATGCCGTGGGCTAACAACCGGAACGCGAGCGAGAAATACGCGACGTGCGGCACAGTGGACAGGAACAACGTCGTGCCGGTGGGCGCGCCGGTGTAAACGTCGGGCAACCACATGTGGAACGGCACGGCACCGAACTTGAACGCAACTGCAACGACCAGGAACACCAGGCCGAGAATCATCCCGAGGCTGGGCGCGCCCATGGCCTTCTCGGCCAGATCATCGAGACGCAGCGTGCCGTTCAATCCGTAGATGATCGACATGCCGTACAGCATCATTCCGGAGGCGATCGCGCCGAGCAGGAAATACTTCATCGCGGATTCCGCCGCGATGCCGGACTCGCGATCGAACGCGACCATCGCGTACAACGACAGGGCCAGCAGCTCGACGCCGATGTACACGGTGAGCAGGCTGTTGGCCGACACCATCACGAACACGCCGAGCAGCGCGGTCAGCGACAGCACGTAGTACTCGCCGCGCATCATGCCGCGACGCTCGAGGTACTCGCGCGAATACAGCAATGCGACCGCGATGACCGCGAAGGCGAATAGTTTGAGGAACACGGCCAGCGGATCGGCGACATAGCTGTCGGCGAACAGCAGCACGCGCTCGGTGACGTTCGCGTACTGCGCCGTGATGAAAGCGCCGACGACCAGGATGAGCAGCGTGAGCGTCGGCGCCAGTTTGCGGTGCCGGTCTCCAAAGAACACATCGGCCAGCAGCAGCACGCAGATCCCGGCGATGAGATACATCTCCGGCAGCGCCGGTTGCAGGCTCGCCCAGGTCATTGCGGGAACGGCCAGTTCTGAGTTTGGAATCATAGGGGCAGCTTGCTGGCGGCGATCTGCTGGACGAGGTGCTGAACGGTAGCCTCCATGACGTCCGTCAGCGGCGCAGGCCACAGGCCTACGGCGAGCACGGCCACGGCCAGCAGCGAAAGGATCACGAATTCCCGTCCGTTCAGATCTTTCAAATCGGCCACGTGGTGGTTAGCCACCTCACCGAAGATCACGCGCTTGACCAGCCACAACGTGTACGCGGCGCCCAGGATCAGCGTGAGGCCGGCGAGGAACGCGTACCAGAAGTTGGCCTTGAAGGCGGCGAGGATCACGAGGAACTCGCCCACGAAACCCGAGGTGCCCGGCAGGCCGGCATTCGCCAGCGCGAACAGCACCATGAATGCGGCGAACTTCGGCATCGTGTTGACGACGCCGCCATAGGCGCTGATCTCGCGCGAATGCACGCGGTCGTACATGACGCCCACGCACAGGAACAACGCGCCGGAGATCAGGCCGTGCGAAACCATTTGCACCATCGCGCCGGTAATGCCCATGCCCGCGCCCTGCACCGCTCCCGTATTGGCGACGATGTCGTATACGAGGAACGAACCCAGCGTCACGAAGCCCATGTGCGCGATCGACGAATACGCGATGAGCTTCTTCATGTCCGTCTGCACCAACGCGACGAAGCCGATGTAAACGACCGCGAACAGCGACAGGCCTATCAACAGCCAGTCGAATTCTCGCGACGCATCCGGTGTGATGGGCAAACTGAAACGCAGGAAGCCGTATCCGCCCATCTTCAACATGATGGCGGCCAGCACCACCGAGCCGCCGGTGGGCGCTTCGACGTGCGCGTCGGGCAACCACGTGTGCACCGGCACCATCGGGATCTTCACGGCAAAGGCCGCAAGGAACGCAAAGAAGATCCACGTCTGCTCGGTCGCCGTCAGCGGCAGCTCCTGGAACTTCACGATGCTGAAGTCGCCGGTCTTGACGACCATGTAGATCAGGGCGACCAGCATGAACACGGATCCCAGGAACGTGTACAGGAAGAACTTGAGGGTCGCGTAGACGCGCCGCGGACCGCCCCACACGCCGATGATGAGGAACATCGGGATGAGCATCGCTTCCCAGAAGAAATAGAACAGCAGGCCATCGAGCGCGGAGAACACGCCGATCATCAGGCCTTCCATGATGAGGAACGCGGCGTAGTACTGCGCCGGGCGCGACTCGATCACCGTCCACGCGGCGATCACCACCGGAATCGTGATCAGCGTCGTCAGCAGGATCAGCGGCAGCGAGATGCCATCGATGCCGAAGTGGTAAGTCGAGTGCAGCGCGGGAATCCAGGACATTTGCTCGACGAACTGGTAATCGAACTTCGAAATGTCGAAGCCGGTGTACAGCGGAATCGATGCGCCGAACGCCACCACCGCAGTAGCCAGCGCGACCCAGCGGCCGACCTTGATGCCACGGTCACCGATGAACAGCACGACCAGGCCACCCGCGATGGGCAACCAGGTCAGAAGCGATAACAAACCAAACCCCTGCATGTGTTCTCGTTTTCTTTGATCAGGTGTGCGTCAGGAACCAGCCGAGCATGACGGCGAGCCCGATGACCATCCAGAACGCGTAGGAATACAGAAAGCCGCTCTGCACGCGGCGCACGATGCCGGCGGTCCAGCCGATGAGGTTCGCCGAACCGTTCACCAGCGTCGTGTCGATGATCGCGCCGTCGCCGCCCTTCCAGAAGATCTTGCCTAACAAGCGGCTGCCGGCGGCGATGACGTTCTCATTGAACCAGTCGAACCAGTACTTGTTCTCGAGCACGACTCGCAGCGGCTTCAATCTGGTGTCGATGACGGCGGGCAGGTGCGGCCACTTGATGTACAGCGCCCAGGCCGAGAACACGCCGGCGATGACGAGATACACCACCGGGTGCGCAAATGCGGCAAGCGCGAAGTGCACCCAGTCGCCGAACTCTTCGTGCAACAGGTGAATGACGTTGTGCCCCTCGGCAATGACGATCGAGCTGCCGAATCCATTGCCGAAGATCAGCGGAGTGACCGTCGCCGCACCGATGAAAATCGAGAAGAAGGCGAGCGCAACGAGCGGCCCGCGAACTACCCAGGGAGTTTCGTGTGGCGGCCCGCCATGGTGTCCGTGACCATGATCGTGTTCGTCGTGCGCGTGCACGGTGGTCATATCGAAGCGCGGCCTGCCGTGGAAGGTCATGAAGAGCAGGCGGAACGAGTAGAACGCCGTGACGAACACCCCGATCATCACGCACCAGTACGCATAGGTGACGATCGCGTTGTCCGGGTGATGCAGATGCTGCTCGTGCACCGCGTCTATGATCAGATCCTTCGAATAGAAGCCCGAGAAGAACGGCGTGCCGATCAGTGCGAGCGAACCGATCCAGCACGTCACCGCGGTCCACGGCATGTACTTGGCGAGACCGCCCATCTTCCGCATGTCCTGTTCGTGATGCATGCCGATGATCACGGAGCCCGCGGCGAGGAACAGCAACGCCTTGAAGAACGCGTGTGTCATCAGGTGGAAGATCGCGATGTTGTACACCGACGCGCCGAGCGCCACGGTCATGTAGCCGAGCTGCGAAAGCGTCGAGTACGCGATCACGCGCTTGATGTCGTTGTTGATGATGCCGAGGAAGCCCATGAACAGCGCCGTGGTCGCGCCGATGAACAGCACGAAGTTGAGCGCAAACTCGGAGTACTCGAACAGCGGCGACATGCGCGCGACCATGAAGATCCCGGCGGTCACCATCGTGGCCGCGTGGATCAACGCGGAGATGGGCGTCGGGCCTTCCATCGAATCCGGCAGCCACACGTGCAGCGGCACCTGCGCGGATTTGCCCATCGCGCCGATGAACAGGCAGATGCAGATGAACGTCATCGCATTCACGCCATTGGTGCCGGCTAGCGCGAAAGTTTTCTCCGCGATCTGCGGCGCGGCATTGAAGGCATCGACATAGTTGAGCGAAGCGCCACCGAACTGCGCGGTGTAGTACACGACACCGGCTATCCCCAACACGAAGCCAAAGTCGCCGACGCGGTTCACGAGAAAGGCCTTCAGGTTCGCGAAGATGGCGGTCGGCCGCTTGTACCAGAAGCCGATGAGCAGATAGCTGACCACGCCCACCGCTTCCCAGCCGAAGAACAGCTGCATGAAGTTGTTGGCCATGACGAGCATCAGCATCGAGAAGGTGAACAACGAGATGTAGCTGAAGAAGCGGTTGTAGCCATCGTCATCGGCCATGTAGCCGATGGTGTAGACGTGCACGCACAGCGAGACGAAGGTGACGACGACCATCATGAGCGCCGTCAGCTGATCGACCATGAAGCCGACCTGCATGCCGACGCCATCGCTCACGAGCCACTGGTAGACCGTGGCGTTATACGTCTCGGCGCCATGCAGGAAGATGGAGCCGGCCACGTGCAGCGAGAGCCCGCAGGAGATAGCCACGCCCGCTATGGTGACCGTGTGCGCGAGCCAGCGCGGAATCACGCTGCAGAAAACTCCGGCAATGATCGCCGCGACGAGCGGCGCGAGCGGAATGGCGAGCAGCAGACTGGGATTGAGTGTTTCTGGCACGCGCTCAGCCCTTCAAGGTGCTCAGGTCTTCGACATTGATGCTGCGACGTTCGCGGAACAGCACCACCAGGATCGCGAGCCCGATCGCGGACTCGGCCGCGGCGACGGTCAGCACGAAGAACACGAAAATCTGTCCGCTGATGTCGCCGTTGAAACGCGAGAACGCGATGAAATTGAAGTTCACCGCGAGCAGCAGCAGTTCCACGCACATCAACAGCAGGATGAGGTTCTTGCGGTTGATGAACATGCCGGCGACCGAGATCGCAAACAGCACGCCCGAGAGCACCAGCAGCCAGTTGAGTTGGATCACGGGCCCTTCTCCGTGGCAGCAGGCTCCGCCGCAGCAGTTTGCGCGGCCGCCTTCCCGGAAGGCACCTTCACGATGCGCACGCGATCCTCGGCGCGCGCGGCGATCTGCCGCGCGATGTTCTGCTGCTTGAGCCCGGTGCGCTTGCGCATGGTCAGCGAGATCGCGGCAACGATGGCGATCAGCAGCAGCACCGCGGCCAGCTCGAACGGATAGACGTATTCGGTGTACAGCAGCTTGCCGAGCTCGGCGGTGTTGTTGTAGGTCGCGGGCTGCGCGACCGCGCCCTGCGTCACTTCGACACCCAGGCTGCGCGTCCACACGACGCTCACGATCTCGAACACCACCGCGCCCGCGACGATGCCACCAAGCAGCGCATAGCGCGTGACGCGCGCCTTCACTTCTTCGACGTTGATGTCGAGCATCATCACGACGAACAGGAACAGCACCATCACCGCGCCGACGTAGACGAGAACGAGCACGATGGCGAGGAACTCCGCTTCGATCAGCAGCCAGATCGCGGCGCTCGTGAAGAAGCACAACACCAGCAGCAAGGCCGCGTGCACGGGATTGCGCACCGTGATCATGCCGAGCGCCGAGATCGTGAGGATCGCGGCGAACGCCCAGAAGAGAATCTCAACCAGCACTTTGTTCCCTGCCCTTCTCTTATCTATACGCCGCGTCGGCGGCCTTGTCGGCGCTGATCAACGCGTCGTAACGCTCGCCCACGGCGAGTAGTTTGTCCTTGGTCATGATGTTCTCGCCGCGATGCTCCATGTGGTACTCGTGGATTCGCGTTTCAACAATAGCGTCTACCGGGCAGGCTTCCTCACAGAAGCCGCAGTAGATGCACTTGAACAGGTCGATGTCGTAGCGCGTCGTGCGACGCGTGCCGTCGTTCGCGACATCCGACTCGATCGTGATGGCGAGCGCGGGGCACACGGCCTCGCACAGCTTGCAGGCGATACAGCGCTCTTCGCCGTTGGGATAACGGCGCAGCGCATGCAGGCCGCGGAAGCGCGCCGATTGCGGGGTCTTCTCTTCCGGGTAGTTGATCGTGAACTTGCGCGTGAAGAACTTTTTCCAGGTGACCACGAGGCCGCCGAGAAGCTCCCACAAAGCAAATGTCTTGATGATGTTGCGCATGTTGTCAGCTCACCTTTGTCAGGCGATTCTCCAGGGTCCGACCTTGAAATACGCCAGCACGCCTTCAACCGCGATCCAGACGATGGTCACCGGAATCAGGATCTTCCAGCCGAGACGCATGATCTGGTCGTAGCGGTAGCGCGGGAACGTGGCCCGGAACCAGAGAAACAGGAACAGGAAGCAGAAGAGTTTGAAGAACAGCCAGTGGAAGCCGTCGCTCACGAACCAGCCGGGAATCCAGCCCACCCGCGGAATGCTGCTGATTGCCACGGGAATGTCGGCCGGTTCGATGTGCCCGTCGAACGGGCTCAACCAGCCACCGACGAAGAAGATCGCGGTCAGCGCCGAGATCAGGATCATGTTGGCGTATTCGGCGAGGAAGAACAGCGCGAACGCGATGCCCGAATACTCGACGTGGAAGCCGGCCACGATTTCGGATTCGCCTTCGGCCACGTCGAACGGCGCGCGGTTGGTCTCGGCGACGCCGGAAATGAAGTACACGACGAACAGCGGGAACAGCCAGGACCAGTTCCACGCGAACCAGCCGCCGGATTGATGCCGCACGATGTCGCCGAGATTCAAACTACCCGCGGCCATGATCACGCCGACCAATGCAAAGCCCATCGCGATCTCGTAGGCGACGATCTGCGCCGCCGAACGCATGGCGCCGAGAAACGCGTACTTCGAATTCGAGGCCCAGCCCGCCATGATGACGCCGTAGACGCCCACGGACGTGAGCGCGAGTACGTACAGGAGCCCGGCATTCACGTCGGCAATGACGAGGTTCGGATCGAGCGGAATCACAGCCCAGATGGCAAAGGCCGGGATCAGCGTGATCATCGGGGCCAGCCGGAACAGCACCTTGTTCGACTTGGCCGGGATCACGACCTCTTTGATCAGCAGCTTGATGACGTCGGCGAAGGGCTGAAAGATGCCGGGCAGGAAACCGAAGATGCTGCCGACGCGATTCGGACCGCGGCGCAACTGCATGTAGCCGATGACCTTGCGCTCGAGCAGCGTGGTGAAGGCGACCGACAGGATCAGCGCCACCGTCACGCCGATGATCCAGAACGTTGACTGCAACACTCCGGGCCAGGCCGGATATCGAATGAGACTGCCCATCCACTCGATCATGCGCCGACGCTCCCGAACACCACGGCCGCGAGCTTGCCTTCCTTCGTACGCTGCAGCGACGGTGCGCGGCGCAGCACCGCATCCACCGAATACATCGGCACGTCGACCACGCGCGCATCGACGTCGCTGACTTTGGCCTCGTGGGACCCCTGGTACGAGGCGGCGGTGACGCCACCGCAGATCGCGCGAACTTCCTCGCGCACTTCTTCGGAAGATTGATAGTCGAAGCCCGCGACGTCGGCGAGATTGCCGAGCACGCGCAGCACTTTCCAGCCCGGCCGCGCTTCACCCAGCGGCGTGGCCGCGCCCGCAAAGCTCTGCCAGAGGCCCTCGAGATTCACGTAGGTACCGGACGTTTCGACGAAGGTCGAAATCGGCAGCAGCACGTGCGCGACCGACTTCAGCGTGTCGTCGGCATACGGCGTGGCGGCCACGACGAAACCGGCACCTGACAACGCCTTGATGGCGTCCGGACCCAGGCCGTCGGCCCAGGGTTCTGCGCCCCCGAACAGTAGATAGGCCTTCTGCGGCTGCGCGAACATCTCGCGCGCATTCTTGCCGGGGCTGGCGGTCGCGATGCCGCCCGGTTCGCGATGCGGAACCGCTCCGGCCAGATAGGCGCCCGCGGCGTTGCCGCCCTCGGCGAGCGTTCCCAGTGTCGCGCCCGTCACCGCGGCGATGCCGGCGGCCACGGTGCGCAGGTCCGCGTAAGCCGGATGACGTAGCGCGAGCGCGCCGAGCCAGATCGCCCGCTTCTGCCCGGACTTGAGTGCGGTGGCGATGGCGCGATGGCCGACGTTCGCCTGTGCGCCGGCGACCAGGGTCGCCAGATGCGCAGGCGCAGCCGCGCCATCGAGGCAGGCCGTGTAGATAGCCGCAAGATCGGCGATCTGCTTGGCGGGAGAGGACTCCAGGTAGGCCGCGACCGGAAACAGGTAGTCGAAGCGGGTCGGATTCAGGAAGGAGACCTTCGCGCCGCGCTTCGCGGCTTTACGCACGCGGTGCGCGAGCACCGGTGCCTCGCGGCGCAGGTTCGAGCCGACGATCAGCAGCGCATCGAGCTGGTCGATGGCGGCAATCGCGAGCCCACCCAGGCCGGGCGCAGCCGGATCCGCCGACTGATCGCGGAAATCCGCCTGGCGCAGGCGATGATCGATATTGGCCGAGCCCAGCGCGCGGCCCAGCTTGCCGAGTAGATAGAGCTCCTCGACGGTCGAGCCGGCGCTCGCGATGGTGGCGAGCTCTGCCCCCGCGACCTTCAGCGCCCGCGCGGCGGTTTCCAGCGCGACTTCCCAGCTGACGCGTTTCCATTCGCCGTTGCCCTCTCCCTGTCGCACCATTGGCGCTTCGAGGCGGTCACCGGAGTAGATGCCTTCGTAACTGTACCGATCGCGGTCCGCGATCCAGGTTTCGTTGATCGCGTCGTTCGGCCGCGGCACCATGCGCATCAATCTGCCGCGCAAGACATGACCGAAGAGGTTGGTACCGACGCCGTCATGCGGGGAGATCAGCGCCGCTTGCGTCATCTCCCACGAGCGCGCGCGATATCGGAAAGGCTTGGAATTGAGCGCGCCCACCGGGCACAGGTCGATGATGTTGCCCGACAATTCGTGTTCGACGGCGCGTTCGACGTAGGTGCCGATCTCCATGTCCTCGCCACGGCCGGTCGTGCCGAGCTCCTGGATGCCGGCGATGTCCTGGCCGAAGCGCACGCAGCGCGTGCAGTGAATGCAGCGCGTCATGTCGGTGGAGACGAGCGGACCGATGTCCTTGTCTTTCACCACGCGCTTGCGTTCGTTGAAGCGCGCCATGTCCCGGCCGAAACCCATCGCGAGATCCTGCAGCTCGCACTCACCACCCTGATCGCAGATCGGGCAGTCGAGCGGGTGATTGATGAGCAGGAATTCCATGGTCGCCTTCTGGGCCCCGATGGCCTTCGGCGACTTGGTGAAGATCTTCATGCCTTCGGTGATGGGCGTGGCGCAGGCCGGCAGCGGCTTCGGCGCCTTCTCGACTTCCACCAGGCACATGCGGCAGTTGGCCGCGATGGGTAGTTTGTCGTGGTAGCAGAAGCGCGGCACGTACGCGTTGGCCGCGTCCGTGACGTGGATGATCATCTGCCCTTTCTTGCCGCGCGCGGCCTTGCCGTCGATTTCGACGTTGACGACGTCGGACGGGGGCGCTGCAGCCGGGGGCGTCGTCACGGGCGGGGGCGTGCTCATGCTGCGCGCCTCGCCGGATCGTCAACGATGCTTCTGCCACCGTTGTCGATCATGTATTCGAACTCATGGCGGAAGTGCTTGAGGAAACTCTGCACCGGCCACGCGGCGGCATCGCCGAGCGCGCAGATCGTGTGCCCTTCGATGCGGCCCGCCACGTCGACCAGCAGCTGCAGATCCTTCTTCTCGCCCTGCCCGGCCATGATCCGGAGGATCACACGGTTCATCCAGCCCGTGCCTTCGCGGCACGGCGTGCACTGGCCGCAGGATTCACTCTTATAGAAGCGCGACAGGCGCTCGAGCACCTTCACCATGCAGGTGGTTTCGTCCATCACGATGACCGCGGCCGATCCCACCGAAGAACCGGCGGCCTTCAACGAATCGAAGTCCATGTTTGCAGCCAGGATCTTCTCGGCAGGCAGCACGTAGACCGAAGAGCCGCCCGGAATGCAGGCCTTAAGCTTGCGCCCGCCCTTCATGCCACCGGCGATCTCGAGCAGGTCGACGAACGGAATACCCATCGGCACTTCATAGTTGCCGGGTTTTTCGACGTGGCCGGAAACCGAGAAGATAGCCGTACCGCCGGCGTTCGGAACGCCGAGCTTGGCGAACCACTCCGGACCCTTGCGCAGGATCGTCGGCACCGCGGCGTAGCTCTGCGTGTTGTTGATGGTGGTCGGCGCGCCGTACAAACCGTAGGCGGCGGGGAACGGCGGCTTGAAGCGCGGCTTGCCCTGCTTGCCTTCGAGCGAATCGAGCAGCGCCGTTTCTTCACCGCAGATGTAGGCGCCGGCGCCCACGGCCGTGAACAGATCGAAATCGACGCCGCTGCCCTGGATGTTCTTGCCCAACAACCCGGCCTCATAGGCTTCCTTCAGCGCCGCTTCGAACCGCGGCACGGGCTCGCCGAGAAATTCACCGCGGATGTAGTTGTAGCCCACCGTGGCGTTCATGCAGTAGCCGCCGATGGCCATGCCCTCGATCAGCGAGTGCGGATTGAAGCGCAGGATGTCGCGATCGTGGCAGGTGCCGGGCTCGGACTCGTCCGAATTGCACACCGCGTATTTCTGCATCGAGGCATCGCGCGGCATGAAGCTCCATTTCGTGCCGGTGGGGAAGCCGGCGCCGCCGCGACCGCGCAGGCCGGAAGCCTTGACCTGCTCCACCACGCTGATGCGCGTCGGCTTCTCGGCGAGGATCTTCTTCCACGCGTCATAGCCGCCGATCTTGAGGTAGTTCTCCAGCTTCCAGGACTCCTTGAACTTCAACGGCTCGAACACCGTGAGGTTCATCTTGTCGGCCCATTTTTCGACAGCGCCCATCTAGCTAGTCCTACTTCAGCTCGTCGAGCACCTTGTCCACCTTTTCGGGTGTCAGGTACTCGTGGAATTCGTGGTCGACCATCATCATCGGCGCGCCGGTGCAGGCCGCGAGACACTCTTCTTCCCGCTTGAGGAAGATGCGGCCGTCCTTGGTGCTTTCGCCGAGCTTGATGCCGAGTTTCCTTTCGCAGTGCGCGACCAGGTCTTCGGCGCCGTTCAGCATGCAGCTGATGTTCGTGCAGATGCTGACGTGATGCCGGCCGCACGGATGCGTCTCGAACATCGAGTAGAAGCTCGCGACTTCATAGACCTGGATGGCTGGCAGGCGCAGATACTCGGCCACGCCGTCCATCAATTCCGGCGTGAGGAAGCCGTTGTTCTGTTCCTGGGTGAAACGCAGCGCCGACAACACCGCCGAACGCTGGCGTCCGGTCGGGAAGCGTCCAATCCATTCGTCGATTTCGTGACGTGTGTGTTCATTGAGCACGCGCGCCTTCTCGCCGAACACCGGCTCGAAGCTGCCACCATCCGCAGTCTTCACGACGTGCGTCATCGATCCACCTCTCCGAAAACGATGTCCTGTGTACCGATTACCGCGACCACGTCGGCGAGCATGTGACCCTTGCTCATTTCCTCGAGCGCCGACAGGTGCGCGAAGCCCGGCGCACGGCACTTCAAGCGATAGGGTTTGTTGGCCCCGTCCGAGATGAGGTAGATGCCGAACTCGCCCTTGGGCGCTTCGACCGCGGCGTAGGTTTCGCCGGCGGGCACCGAATACCCTTCCGTGAACAGCTTGAAGTGATGGATCAGCGATTCCATGTCGCCCTTCATCTCCTCGCGGCGCGGCGGACGGACTTTACGATCGTCGATCATCACGGGCCCCGGATTCTTGCGCAGCCAGTCGACGCATTGCCTGATGAGGCGCGTGCTCTGCCGCAGTTCTTCGATGCGCACGAGATAGCGGTCGTAGCAGTCGCCGTTCACGCCCACCGGGATGTCGAAATCGAGATCCTCGTAGATCTCGTATGGCTGGTGCTTGCGCAGATCCCACACGATGCCCGAACCGCGCAACATGGCGCCCGTAAAGCCCAGCGCCATCGCGCGCTCGGGCGTCACCACACCGATGTTGACCGTGCGCTGCTTCCAGATGCGATTGTCGGTGAGCAGCGTTTCGTATTCGTCGACCGCCTTCGGGAAGCGGCCGGCGAACTCGTCGATGAAATCGAGCAGCGAACCCTGGCGCGCTTCGTTCATCGTGTCCGCGTTCTTCTGCGTGCGCCACTTCGATGCCTGGTACTTCGGCATGGAATCCGGCAGGTCGCGATACACGCCGCCCGGGCGGTAGTACGTGGCGTGCATGCGTGTGCCCGACACCGCCTCATAACAATCCATCAGGTCCTCGCGTTCCTTGAACGCGAGCAGGAAGACCGTCATTGCGCCGATGTCGAGCGCGTGCGCGCCCAGCCACATCAGGTGGTTCAGCACCCGCGTGACTTCATCGAACATCACGCGGATGTACTGCGCGCGCACCGGCACCGTCACGCCTAACAAGCGTTCGATCGCCATGACGTAGGCGTGCTCGTTGCACATCATCGACACATAGTCGAGCCGGTCCATGTAACCGATGGACTGGTTGAACGGCTTGGATTCCGCCAGCTTCTCGGTGCCCCGGTGCAGCAACCCGATGTGCGGATCGGCCTTCTGGATGACTTCGCCGTCCATCTCGAGCACCAGGCGCAGTACGCCGTGCGCGGCCGGATGCTGCGGACCGAAGTTCATCGTGTAATTGCGGATCTCGTTCATCTGGGCGTCTTATTTCTGATTCTTCAGGGCCGCGTCGTAACGGTTGTCGTCACGGATGACCTTGGGAACCAGGGTGCGCGGCTCGATCGACACGGGCTCGTACACTACGCGCTGCTTGTCGGCGTCGTAGCGCACCTCGACGTTGCCGATCAGCGGGAAATCCTTGCGGAACGGATGCCCGATGAAGCCGTAGTCCGTGAGGATGCGGCGCAGATCAGGGTGTCCCGTGAACAGGATGCCGAACAGGTCGAACGCTTCGCGTTCGAACCAGTTGGCACCGGCCCAGATTTCAACCACGGAATCGATCAGGGGATCTTCGGCGTCTACGCAGCGCGCGCGCAGTCGTACGCGCTGGTTGTTGGTGATCGACAGCAGTTGATAGGCCACGGCGAAGCGCGCGCCGTCGTGCGGCACGCGCGCCGCGCCGCGATTCACGCCGCGGCTGAAACCGGAACCGGTGGCGGAGTTCGTCTTCCACTCGGTCGTCCCGTAGTCGAGGTAATCGATGCCGGCGAGATCGATGAGGATCTCGAACGCAAGTTCGGGCGCATCGCGCAACGCGAGACAGACTTCGCGCAAGTGGTCCGGCTGCACTTCGTAGCACAGCTCGTCGGGCAACGACGGCGCACGCAGCAGCAGGTTCGGCAGCCGGGCTTCGACTTTTTCAGCGAGCGCGGCAATCTTGGGCGTCGACGTATCGTTCATGGGCGCGGGTTATGGTCTGGCAATCGTGCTCGTGCGCTCGATCTTCTTTTGCAGCTGGATGATGCCGTACAGCAGCGCTTCGGCCGTGGGCGGACACCCGGGCACATAAACATCCACCGGCACGATGCGATCGCAGCCGCGCACGACGGCGTAGGAATAGTGGTAGTAGCCACCACCGTTCGCGCACGAACCCATCGAGATGACCCAGCGCGGCTCGGGCATCTGGTCGTAGACCTTGCGCAGGGCCGGCGCCATTTTGTTCACCAGCGTGCCGGCGACGATCATGACGTCGGATTGACGCGGACTCGGACGGAACACGACGCCGAAACGATCGAGGTCGTAGCGCGAAGCGCCGGCGTGCATCATCTCGACGGCGCAGCAGGCGAGACCGAACGTCATCGGCCACAACGAACCGGTGCGCGCCCAATTGAAAACGGTGTCGACGCTCGTGGTGAGAAAGCCGCGTTCCGCAAAACCTTCCGCCGCGCTTTCCGCGCTGGGCTCTTCTAATCCCACTCGAGCGCTCCTTTCTTCCACTCGTAGATGAATCCCACCACGAGGATGAACAGAAAGATCCCCATGGCGACGAGCCCGGGGACGCCGATGCTCTGGAGCACCACGGCCCAGGGAAACAGGAACGCGATCTCGAGATCGAACACGATGAACAGGATGGCGACGAGGTAGTACCGCACGTCGAATTTCATGCGGCTGTCTTCGAAGGGTTCGAAGCCGCATTCATAAGGAGAGAGCTTCTGCGCGTCGGCCTTGGCGCGCGATTGCCAACGGCCGATGACGAGGCCCAGCGACATCATCACGAGCGCGAGCCCCGTGGCAACGGTCAGGAAAATCAGTACGGGCAGGTAATTCGCAAGCATTTGGGGATGTTCTGCACCATCACGAAAAGGGGCAGCAACCTCTCACTCGAAGAGAGACAACCGCCCCCACAAATTCGGGCGCGATTGTATCAGGGAAAGGAAAGTGATGGTGCCGACGGGGAGACTCGAACTCCCACGGATCGCTCCGCTAGCCCCTCAAGCTAGTGTGTCTACCAATTCCACCACGTCGGCGTTGCGCAAAAAAAATCTTCAGGGCTTTTCAGGAGCCTTTTCCACCGGCGCGGCCGGCACGGGCACGGCGTTCGCATCGATTGGCGCGGCGGGCGCAGGCGCCGGCGCGGTAGTGGTCACCGGAACCTTGTCGAGCAGCGATTCCGGCTGAGCGCGCGCATCGCGCTGAAACGAATACGTCAGAAAGAGACTGTTGATCATGAAAATCGCGGCGAAAATCGCCGTCATGCGCGAGAGGCCCGTGGTCGCGCCGCGCGCGCCGAACACCGTGCCCGACGCGCCCGCACCGAAACCGGCGCCGGCGTCAGCACCTTTGCCTCGCTGCAACAGTACGAGTCCTACGATGGCGAAAGCCGAAAGGACCTGCAGGATCGTGAGAATCGTTCGCAACATCTCTTAAGTACCTATTTCAGGCGCGCGCCGCCGCGATGATGGCAAGGAATTCTTCCGCCTTGAGCGAAGCGCCGCCAATGAGTCCACCGTCGACGTTCGACATTGAAAGGAGTTCCGCGGCGTTCGCGGCCTTGAGGCTCCCGCCGTAGAGGATGCGCACAAGGGCCGCGATCTTAGCATCGCGACTGGCGATGCGCCCACGGATGTGGGCGTGCACTTCTTCGGCCTGTTGCGCGCTCGCGGTCTTCCCGGTGCCAATGGCCCACACCGGTTCGTAAGCGATGATTGCGCGCGAAAATGCCGCGACGCCGGACAGATCGAGTGCGGCATCGAGCTGGCGATCGACCACTTCGAACGTGCGTCCGGATTCGCGTTCGGCGAGTTGTTCGCCGAGGCACAGAATGGGAGTGAGTCCCGCGGCGAGCAACGCGGCGAACTTGCGCGCCACGAGCTGATCAGTTTCGCCGTACAACGCGCGCCGCTCGGAATGTCCAACCAGCGAGCCGGTGCAACCGACGTCTCGCAACATCGCCGCCGACACTTCACCCGTGAACGCGCCCTGCGTCTCCGCGCAAACATCCTGCGCTCCGAGACTGATGCGCGAGCCGGCCAGCGCCCGGCTGAGTTCGGCCAGATAGACGAACGGCGGGCACACCCACACTTCCGCGGAAGAGTTCGGCAGCTTGTGCACGATTGCATCGACCAGCGCGGCGTTTTCCACGCGCGAGCCGTGCATTTTCCAATTGCCTGCGATGATTTGCCGGCGCATGTGGGGTGCTCAAAAAAGGGGCGCGATCATAACGATGCGCCCCTCAGGACGCAACGCGCCGCACCACGGCCGCGATTTCCTCGGCGCAGCGCACGGTGTCGGTCTCATCCCGGGCTTCGACCATGACCCGGATGACTGGTTCGGTGCCCGAAGGGCGCAGGACCACCCGCCCGTCCTCTCCGAGACGCAATGCCACCCGTTGTACGGTGTCTTCCAGCTCGGGAACGGACTTTGGATCGAAACGTCGCGCAACTTTCACATTGATCATGGTCTGCGGGAACCGGGGCATTCCGGCGGCCAGTTCCGCCAGGCCCTGCTTCGTCTCGCGCATGACGGCGAGCACCTGCAATGCGGCCATGAGCGCGTCCCCGGTGGTGGTCTTGTCCAACAGCAGGATGTGGCCCGAAGTCTCGCCACCCACCTCGCCGCCCGTTTCGCGCAACAGTCCGAGTACGTAACGATCGCCCACCTGCGCGCGGCGGAAGTCGATGCCCTGCTTGCGCAACGCGACTTCGAGTCCGAGGTTGCTCATGACAGTGCCAACCACGGGTCCCTTGAGAGTTCCGGCACGCTTGCGCGAGCTGGCGATGATGTAGATGAGTTGATCGCCGTCGATGACGCGACCGAGACCGTCGACCATGACGAGACGATCGCCGTCGCCGTCGAGCGCAATGCCGGCATCCGCCCGCACGCCGGGCACCGTCAACTGCAACAGGCTCGGGCTGGTCGAGCCGCAACCGTCATTGATGTTGCGGCCGTTGGGCGAACAGCCGATTGGAATGATCTCCGCGCCGAGATCGGCGAGCGTACGTGGCACCACTTTGTAGCCGGCCCCGTTCGCGCAATCCACCACGAGCTTGAGGCCCGCGAGCGTCATGCCCTTCGGCAGCGATTCGGAGCAGAAGTCCTGGTACATGCGGCGCGATTTGTCGACGCGCGAGGCACGGCCAAGATTCATCGACGACAAGGTGATCGGGGGGCCCCGCTCGAGTTCCGCTTCGATGGCCAACTCCACTTCATCGGATAGTTTGCCGCCCTCGCTGTTGAAGAACTTGATGCCGTTGTCGTCGTACAGGTTGTGAGACGCGCTGATGACGATGCCGAAGTCGCAGGCGAACTTGCGCGTGAGGTACGCGATGCCTGGTGTCGGCAGCGGACCGATCAAGTTGACGTTGACACCGGCGGCCACGAAGCCGGCCTCGAGCGCGGCCTCGAACATGTAACCCGAAAGGCGCGTGTCCTTGCCGATGAGCACGGTGCCGCCGTTGGGCGCGAGCACGCGCGCCGCGGCGCTCGCCAGGCGCAGCGCGAAGTCCACGGTCAGCGGATGTTCGCCCACGCGGCCGCGCACACCATCGGTTCCGAAATACTTACGTGCCATCGAATCGATCTCCCAGTGTCACCGCAGCCGCGACGCGCACTGCGTCAACGGTGCCGGCGACGTCGTGCGCGCGCACGATACGCGCTCCGTTAAGAACCGCAATGGCGGCCAATGCGACGCCGCCCGCGAGTCGTTCGTCGACTCCTCGTCCCGTGAGCGTCGCCAGCATCGACTTGCGCGACAGTCCCACCGCAATCGGTACACCCAGCTCTTGCAGGCCGGCGAGATTCTTGAGCAGCGCGAGATTGTGAGGCACGCGTTTGCCGAAACCGAAGCCCGGATCCACGGCCAGGCGCGCGAGGTCGATGCCGGCCCCGCGGCACCTCGAGATTCGCTGCGCAAGAAATGCGCTGACTTCGGCGACCACGTCGTCGTAGTGAGGCGCGTCCTGCATGGTGCGCGGTTCGCCGCGCATGTGCATGAGACAGATACCGGCGCCTGTTTCGGCAGCCGCCACCAATGCTTCGGGTTCCGCGAGCGCGCGCACGTCGTTGATGATGTCTGCGCCTGCTGCGCAGGCAGCCCGCATGACGGCGGCTTTGCTGGTGTCGACGGAGATGAAGACCGGGAATTCGCGCCGTATAGCCTCGATAACCGGCACGACGCGCGACAGCTCCTCGTCGATCCCGGCAGGTAGTGCACCCGGCCGCGTGGATTCGCCGCCGACATCGATGATGCCCGCGCCTTCCTCGATCATGCGGCGCGCCTGGGCGAGCGCCGCATCGCGCTCGCGGAAGCGCCCGCCATCGGAGAAGGAGTCGGGAGTGACGTTGAGAACGCCCATCACTACAGGTGTGCCGAGATCGAGGGTTCGATCCCGACAGACCCAGGTGCTGGCGCGCACGCGAGACTAGTTAGTCTTAGGTCTGACCGGCCGGCGAACCGATCTTCGAGCCGCCGTCCGCCTCGCCTTCGGGGCGCTTCGGCGGAGGACTGCCGACAGAGTCATCCCAATCCGCCGGCGGCTTGGGCGTCCTGCCGTTCATGATGTCCTTGATCTGGTTCTCGTCGATCGTTTCGTACTTCACGAGTGCATCGGCCATGGTGTGCAGCTTCTCGAGATTCGACTCGAGAATCTCTTTGGCGCGCTTGTAGTTCAGGTCGATGACGCGGCGAATCTCTTCGTCGATCGCGTGCGCGGTGTCGTCCGAGACCTGCTTGTGCTGCGTGACCTGGCGGCCGAGGAACACCTCGCCGTCTTCTTCCGAATACGTGAGCGGGCCGAGTTTGTCGGACAGGCCCCACTTCGTAACCATGCTGCGCGCGAGATCGGTGGCGCGCTCGATGTCATTGGACGCACCCGTGGTGACACCATCGACGCCGAAGATCAGCTCTTCCGCGACGCGGCCGCCGAACAGCGAAGCAATGCGGCCTTCGAGCTGGCGCTTGCTGGTGCTGTAACGATCGCCCTCCGGCAGGTACCAGGTGAGACCCAGCGCGCGGCCGCGCGGGATGATCGTCACCTTGTAGACCGGATCGTGCTCGGGTACTGCGTAGCCCACGATGGCGTGTCCCGCCTCGTGATACGCGGTCATCTTCTTTTCCTGGTCGGACATGACCATCGAACGCCGTTCGGCGCCCATGTAGATCTTGTCCTTCGCGCGTTCGAATTCGTCCATGCCGACGATGCGTTTGTTCGCTCTGGCGGCAAACAGCGCCGCTTCGTTGACGAGATTGGCGAGATCCGCGCCGGAGAAGCCGGGCGTGCCACGTGCGATGTAGCCGGGCTTCACGTCTTCGCCCAGCGGCACCTTGCGCATGTGAACGCGCAGAATCTGCTCGCGACCGCGCACGTCGGGCAGCGGCACGACCACCTGGCGATCGAAGCGGCCCGGACGCAACAGCGCCGGATCGAGCACGTCGGGCCGGTTGGTTGCGGCGATGACGATGATGCCCTCATTGCCCTCGAAGCCGTCCATTTCGACCAGCAGCTGGTTCAGGGTCTGCTCACGCTCGTCGTGTCCACCGCCCATGCCGGCGCCGCGATGGCGGCCGACCGCGTCGATTTCGTCGATGAAGATGATGCAGGGCGCGTGCTTCTTGGCCTGCTCGAACATGTCGCGCACGCGCGAGGCGCCGACGCCGACGAACATTTCGACGAAGTCGGAACCGGAAATCGTGAAGAACGGCACCTTGGCTTCGCCGGCGATGGCGCGCGCCAGCAGCGTCTTGCCGGTACCCGGCGAGCCCACCATGAGCACGCCCTTCGGAATCTTGCCGCCTAACTTCTGGAACTTGGCGGGATCCTTGAGGAAGTCGACGATCTCGCCCACTTCCTGCTTGGCTTCGTCCACGCCCGCGACATCCGCGAACGTGACGTTGACCTGGTCCTCACCTAACAGCCGGGCGCGGCTCTTGCCGAACGACATGGCACCGCGGCCACCAGCCGAGCCCTGCATCTGGCGCAGCATGTAGACGAACACGAGGATCAGCAGCAGCGCGGGCGCCAGCTGCAGCAGCAGTTGCATGAGGAAGTTGGGCTGCTTCGGCGGCTCACCCTGGAAATCGACGTGTGCGTTGACGAGCGCGGAAATGAGCGCCGTGTTCTCGGTTTCGGGATTGAAGGCCTTGAAGCGCGATTTGTCCTTGCGGACGCCGAGCACTTCGTCGCCGCGCAACGTGACCGAATCCAGCCGGTTGTTGCGCAGGTCTTCGAGCACGGTCGAGTACTTGACCTGAGTAGGTTCAGTACCGGTGGGCACGTAGCGGCTGAAGACCACCACCATGACCATCACGATTACGACCCATAACAGGATATTTTTCGTCAAATCGTTCAAAGAGTTACCCTCGCTAGGCAAGCGACCCGGCATGCAGGATTGCGGCCACGCTACACCATCCTAAAACCACTCGCCAGCGGGCAAAGCTCAGATCGACTGACCCGGGATGTATCGGGATTGGCGGACCGTACTTTGGTGATTGTCTGGCGCACCGAATCCACCACTTCGTCGAAGCCGGCGCCCAGGCTCGGTTTGATGGGACCTGAGTCGTTTGGTTTCAATGCCGGCCGCGAAATCGAGCCTGGGACCGCGTGACCTTCGAGGCTCTGAGGTTTGGACCTGCGCGCCACCGGCAATCTTTACAATACGGGCCATGGAACTCTCGGAACGGCAGCGCAAGTATCTCCGCGGTTTGGGTCACGCATTGAATCCCGTGCTGCTCATCGGCAATGCGGGTTTGACTCCGTCGGTGATCGCGGAGGCTGCCCGCGCGTTGCATGACCACGAGCTCATCAAGGTGAAGTTTCGTGGCGCGGAGCGTGAGAAGCGTGACGTCGGTCTGTCCGAACTGGCGAGTGCGACACAGAGTTTTCTGGTGCAACGGATTGGGCATACGGCCCTCTACTACAAACGCCGAATCGACCGGCCCGGAATTGTGATCCCGGACGCATAAAGAGTCGTTCCCACTGGCCGATTCCTATCTAAGGGGCGAGGATCGCCCGACGGGAGTCATTGCCGAACTTCCAGTGGTAAGTAACTGGAATAAGTCGTATATCAGTGTCAAACATGGCGGCTCAACACACACGATCGTTTGGGCGCGAAGCCGTGGCGGTCTATCTAGCCGCCGCGCTCATCGTGCTCGGAACCTGGGCTGCGTCCCGTTACCTCATCCTGCGCAAGTTCGAGAACATCGAACACAACGAGGTTTCGCGCAGCATCGAAGTGATGCGCAAGGCGTTGGTCACCAAGAACACGGAAATCGAAACCGTGTCGCGCGACTTCGCGCGCTGGGACGACATGTACTCGTATGTGTCGACGCTCGACCCCAACTTCGAATACCAGAATTTCTCGGAAGCCGGACTCGACGAGATGAACGTCGATCTCGTCTGGCTGCTCGATCCGAAAGAAAAATTGCTGTCGTCCTTCGAGAACGACACGGACGACGCGCGCTACCGCCATCCGGCGAGCGACCCCATCGTGAAGGAGATCAATCGCCTCACGCCGATCGTGCGGACCGTGCTCGACCAGGAAGGCACGCTGCGCCTGGTCCAGATCAACGGCGTGCCGCACGTGATCGCCGCGCACACGGTGCTGCGCAGCGATCGCAGCGGACCGCCAGGCGGCACCCTGGTATTCGCGCGGCGGATCGCGGCCCCGGAAATCGCCAGCATTGGCGCCGACACGCAGCTCAACGTCCATTTCGCCATGCTCGACGATCGCTCGGTGGCCGCCGAGAAACCTGAGCTGCTGATCGCGTCCGATGGCCGCCGCATCATCCGGCGTTCGGACACGACTATCGAAGGCCAGCTGCGCCTCGACACCATCGACAACCACCCGCTCGCGGTGATCTACACCACGCTGCCGCGGTCGGTCATGCAAAGCGGACAGCAGGGCGTGCGCTACCTGGTTGGCTGGGTCGCGTTGCTCATCAGTATTGTCGTAGCCGCCTGGCACGCCTACAGCGGCCGCCTCAAGCGCACCTCCGAACTGGCGGCTACCAACGAAACGCGTTATCGCGCCATCTTCGATCGGGCCGCGTCCGGCATCGTGTTGTTCGATCCGACCTCGCGGCGCGTGCTCGACGCAAATCCACAGGCGCAACGCCTGGTCGGCGCATCCCTCGACGAACTGCGCCGCCGCGACGTCGCCACGATCTTCGACACGCCCGTTTCACTTGCGCCGGGCACCGATCGCGACGAGCCGACCGAGAGCCGTACCGCGCAGGTGATCCGCGGCGACGACGAACGCCGCGACGTGGAATTCTCGATCGCCGATCTCGAACCGGGCCTGGGCCGCGTGCACGCGATGCTGCTGCAGGACATCTCGCATCGGCGCGAAGCCGAACGCCGCGCGCAGGAACACCAGCTTTCGCTGCAGCACCTGGCCACGCATGACGCGTTGACCGGCCTGCCGAACCGCACCTATCTCAACGACGAGCTGCCGCGCCTCATCGACGAAGCGGCACGCCGCGGCGATTCGCTCTCGATCCTCTACATCGACTGCGACAACTTCAAGAACATCAACGATTCGCGCGGCCATTCGGTCGGCGACGACTATCTGCGCAGCGTCGCGCGCCGGCTGCGCGATTCCATCGCCAGCCCCGACCTCGTAGTGCGCATGGGCGGCGACGAATTCCTCGTGGTAACGCGGCACTACGGGCTCGAACCCGATTGCGCAGCCATCGCCGAGCGGGTCGCCGCGGCCTTGAAGAAGCCGGTTCGCCTTGGTGAGGCCACCTACTCCGCGACGACCAGCATTGGCCTGTCCGTGTATCCGCGCGACGCCACGACGATGAGCGAGCTGCTGCGCTCGGCCGATATCGCGCTCTACGAAGCCAAGGCACGCGGCCGCGACAACGTGCAGATGTTCGACTCGGCGATGAACAAGCGCGTACACACGCGCTTGGCGCTCGAGCAGGACCTGCGCAGCGCGGTGAACCGCGATGCCATCGAGATTCACCTGCAACCGATCGTCGATATCCGCAGCGGTCGCCTGGTGAGCTTCGAAGCCCTGGCGCGCTGGAACGATCCGCGGCACGGCTCGGTGCCGCCATTGCAATTCATCGAGGTTGCCGAAGCATCCGATCTGATCGTCGAGTTGGGTGAATGTGTCTTCAGGAACGTCGCACGGCAGATCGCCGCCTGGCAGCGCGCGGGACTCAAGCCCGTGCCGGTGGCGGTGAACGTATCCGCCAAGCAGTTGAAGCGCTCCAACCTGCCCGAGCGGCTGGTCGCCATCGCGCACGAATTCGACATTGCCCCGCACCAGATGGAAGTCGAGCTCACCGAGAGCGTCGCGATGCAGGATTCCGAGCAGCACGTGACCAAGCTGCACGCGCTGCGCGATCTCGGCGTGCGGGTGTCGGTGGACGACTTCGGCACGGGATATTCGAGCCTGGCCTATCTACGCAACCTGCCGATCGACTATCTCAAGATCGATCGCACGTTCGTGCGCGACATGAACGTGGATCGCAACGACGCGGCGATCGTGCGCGCCATCATCAGCATGGCGCAGAGCCTGCATCTCGGCACCGTCGCCGAGGGCATCGAGACGCGCGAACATGCGTCGCAGTTGCTCGCGCTCGGCTGCTCGACCGGTCAGGGCTATTACTTCGCGAAGCCGATGCCGGCGCACGAAACCAACGAGCTGCTGCGCACGATGCGCGCCGGCACGCCCCTGAGTGCGAATCCGACGCTCGAGATCGTGCGCGTTTCCTAAAGGCCGGACTTTCCCGGCACCCAGAAGTCCTGCCAGACAAGGCCCGCATCCTTGATCGCGGTGAGCCGTGCCGCGAGTTTCACTTCGTCGACGCTCGTCGCGCCGCCGGCGCTGAAGGCCACCTTCGCGCCTGCCGCCTTCGCTGCCTTGAGCAGCGCGACGTCCGGCGCCTTGTCTTTGTCGACGATCACGAGAACGCTGGACGGAATCTGCGCCACCGATGCAGCGGGCAGTTGCGTGCCGGCCGTCATGCCGAACCTGCGTACCTGACTCCAGAATGCGGCTGCGTCGCCTGCCGGCGGCGCGAGCCCGAGATCGATCAGCGGAATGTTGTCGTTCGACGCCTGCGTCACCAACTGATCGAGCGCGCGATCAGCAATCGGCACGAGATCGGCAGGCGGCTTCGCATCGTTCGGCAGGACGCGCACCTTCATGTTCTTGTACTTCACGATGCTGCCCGGATCGTGCGCCTGCAGCGCGAACGTACCGGAACCTAACAACCGGCCTTTCTTGTCGTCGGGACGAAAGGCGTTCTCCGGCTCGGCGTATTCGCAAACGAGCTTGTCATTGATGAAGGTCTGGATCGTCTTGCCAACCACGCGGATGCGGTAGTTGAACCACTCGTTGTCCTTCGCGGGCGCGACCCAGGTGTTGCGCACGGCGTAAACGCTGCCGGTGTACTTGTACTCGATGTAGCCGCCCATCTTTTCCGCGGGCGGATTGGAGTTGATCACCTGCAACTCGTAGCCGGCAGCGGGCCAGCCCGGGCCCTGCCACTTGGTGTGCGCGTAAATGCCACTGTTGGCTCCTGGCGAGGTCATCACCTCGGCGGAGAATTCGAAATTGCGGAAGTCGTGCTTGCCGACCTTGCCGACGTAGAACAGGTGGGAGCGCTCGCCGCGCGACACGAAGACGCCGTCCTCGACGACCCAGGATTCGGGACGTTCGGCGGCCTTCCAGCCGGCGAGAGTCTTGCCATCCTGCAGCGCGACCCAGTCCTGAGAGAGAACCTGCGGAGCGGCGGCCAGCGCCGACAACGCGATACCCAACAATGCGAATCGCTTCATACCCCCACCCCTTCTGCTGAAGCTAACTAGACGTAGCGGACTTCCATCACTTCGTAACTGTGCTTGCCGCCGGGCGCGACCACGTCGACGACGTCGCCGACACTCTTGCCGACGATCGCGCGCGCGATGGGCGAGGTGATCGAGATGCGTCCGGTTTTGATGTCGGCTTCGTCTTCGCCAACGATCTGGTACGAGATGCGCTTGCCGCCGTCCTGGTCTTCGAGGTCGACGGTCGCGCCGAAGATGACCTTGCCGGTATTGGTGAGCGAGGCCGTGTCGATGACTTCGGCGGTCGACAGCTTGGCTTCGATCTCGCCGATGCGGCCTTCGATGAAACCCTGCTGCTCGCGGGCAGCGTGATACTCGGCGTTCTCGGAGAGATCCCCGTGACTGCGCGCCTCCGCAATCGCCTTGATGACGCGCGGACGATCCTCGCCCTTAAGGCGTTTGAGTTCGTTGCGCAGCGCTTCCGAGCCGCGCAGCGTCATGGGAGTGCGTTTCATGACCGCGCCTCTTTGTGCAGGTCCTGGAGTTTGTTCACTTCGACCGCGTCGAGATGATCGAGAGCTTCGCAGGTTGCGAGCGCTCCCGCGAGCGTCGTGTAGTACGTGACACGCTTGTGCACCGCCTCACGACGGATCGAGTTCGACTCGGTGATGGCCGTCTTGCCTTCCGTCGTGTTGACGATCATCGCAAATTCGTCGTTCTTGATCATGTCGACGATGTGCGGCCGGCCCTCGCGCACCTTGTTAGCGCGTTTGCAGTCAATTCCCGCCTCGTTGATGACCCTGGCGGTGCCGTCGGTGGCGGCGAGCTCGAAACCGTGCTCGATGAGCTTCCTGGCCAGCACCACGGCGCCCGCCTTGTCGCGATCCCGCACGCTGATCAGCACCACGCCTGAGCGCGGCAGGGTCACGCCCGAGGCGGCCTGCGCCTTGGCATAGGCCTCGCCGAAGGTGCGCCCCGTACCCATGACCTCGCCCGTGCTCTTCATTTCCGGGCCCAGGATCGGGTCGGCCTCCGGGAACTTGGTGAACGGGAACACCGCTTCCTTCACCGAGTAGTACGGCGGCACGATCTCGGTCGCATTGTCCATGGACTTCAGCTTGCGGCCGGTCATGACGCGCGCGCCGATCTTGGCGAGCTGCAGGCCGGTGGCCTTGGATACAAACGGCGCCGTGCGCGAGGCGCGCGGATTGACCTCGAGCACGTAGATGATGCCGTTCTGGATCGCGAACTGGATGTTCATGAGGCCGATGACCGACAACGCCTTCGCGAGCTTGCGCGTCTGCTCGCGCAGTTCGGCCTGGATCTCCGGCGACAAACTATTCGGCGGCAGCGAGCAGCCCGAGTCGCCCGAGTGCACGCCGGCCTGCTCCACGTGCTCCATGATGCCGCCGATCAGCACGTCTTCGCCGTCGCAGCAGGCGTCCACGTCGACTTCGATGGCGACGTCGAGGAACCGGTCCAGCAGCACCGGGCTGTCGTTGGACACCTTGACAGCGTGCGTCATGTAATTGCGCAGGTCTTCTTCGTTGAAGACCACTTCCATGGCGCGGCCACCGAGCACGTAAGAAGGACGCACAACCAGCGGGAAACCCACGGTGCGCGCCAGCGCGACAGCTTGGTCCTCGGTGCGCGCCGTGGCGTTGGCGGGCTGCTTGAGCCCGAGATTCTTGACCAGTACCTGGAAGCGCTCGCGGTCCTCGGCCATGTCGATCGAGTCGGGCGAGGTGCCGATGATGGGCGCGCCGGCCGCTTCGAGCGCTCGCGACAGTTTCAGCGGCGTCTGGCCGCCGTACTGCACGATGACGCCCTCGGGCTTTTCCTTCGCGATGACCTCGAGCACGTCCTCGAGCGTGAGCGGTTCGAAATACAGCCGGTCGGAGGTGTCGTAGTCGGTGGAGACCGTCTCCGGATTGCAATTGACCATGATGGTTTCGAATCCATCCTCGCGCAGCTGCAGCGCGGCGTGCACGCAGCAGTAGTCGAACTCGATGCCCTGGCCGATGCGATTCGGCCCGCCACCGAGAATCATGATCTTGCGTCTCTGCGTGGGCTGCGCCTCGCACTCTTCCTCGTACGTGGAATACAGATAGGCGGTCGAGGTGGCGAATTCCGCGGCACAGGTGTCGACCCGCTTGAACACCGGACGGATATTGAGAGCGTGCCGCTTGGCGCGGATCGCCTCCTCACCCGTGCGCGTCAATGTGCCGAGGCGACTGTCCGAGAATCCCTTGCGCTTGAGATCGCGCAGGCGATCGGTCTCGAGCGCGGCAACGCCGCCCGCGCGCACCTGCGATTCCTCGTTGATCAGATCTTCGATCTGCGCCAGGAACCACGGGTCGATGTACGACAGCTCTTCGATCCGTTCGCGTGACCAGCCGGCGCGGAAGGCATCCGCGACATACAGCAGTCGATTCGGACCCGGCGCGCGCAGCTCATAGGCGAGTTTGTCGCGCTGTTCCTCGGTCAGCGGGTCGGCGATGGGTCCGGGAAGAATCTCGTTGAGGCCGTCGAGACCGGTTTCGAGACCGCGTAGTGCCTTCTGCAGCGATTCCTGGAAGGTCCGGCCGATGGCCATGACCTCGCCCACCGACTTCATCTGCGTGGTGAGGCGCGAATTCGCGGCCGGGAATTTCTCGAATGTGAACCGCGGGATCTTGGTGACCACGTAGTCGATGCTGGGTTCGAACGAGGCCGGCGTCGCGCCGCCGGTGATGTCGTTCTTGAGCTCATCGAGCGTGTAACCGACCGCGAGTTTTGCCGCGATCTTGGCGATCGGGAACCCGGTCGCCTTCGAGGCGAGCGCGGAGGAGCGCGACACGCGCGGATTCATTTCGATGACCAGCAGCCGCCCGTCTTTCGGGTTCACGGCGAACTGGACGTTCGAGCCGCCGGTGTCGACGCCGATCTTGCGCAGCACCGCGATCGACGCGTTGCGCATGCGCTGGTATTCCTTGTCGGTCAGCGTCTGCGCGGGCGCCACGGTGATCGAGTCGCCCGTGTGCACGCCCATCGGATCGAGGTTCTCGATGGCGCAGACGATGATGCAGTTGTCGTTCTTGTCGCGCACGACCTCCATCTCGAATTCCTTCCAGCCGATCACCGACTCCTCGATGAGCACTTCGGAGGTCGGCGAGGCGTCGAGCCCGCGCTCGACGATCTGCTCGAATTCTTCGCGGTTGTAGGCGATGCCGCCGCCCGAGCCGCCCATCGTGAACGAGGGACGAATGACACAGGGGAAGCCGACCGTCTGCTGGATCTCGTGGGCCTGGGCGAGCGTGTGCGCCACGGCCGCGCGTGGACACTCGAGGCCGATTTCCTTCATGGCGTTCTTGAACAGCTCGCGGTCTTCGGCCATGTCGATGGCTTCGCGGCTGGCCGCGATCATCTCGACGCCATGCAGCGCCAGCACCCCTTCGCGCACCAGGTCTAGCGCCGTGTTCAGCGCGGTCTGGCCGCCCATCGTGGGCAGCAACGCATCGGGTTGCTCCTTCTCGATGATGCGCGCCACCGTGCGCCAGTTGATGGGCTCGATGTAGATCGAATCGGCCATTTCCGGGTCGGTCATGATCGTCGCGGGATTCGAGTTCACCAGGATCACCCGGTAACCTTCTTCCCGGAGCGCCTTGCAGGCCTGGGCCCCGGAGTAATCGAACTCGCAGGCCTGGCCGATGATGATCGGGCCGGCGCCAATGATCAGGATGCTTTTTATGTCGGTGCGTTTTGGCATGAGTTGGTCAGTCGGCCTTCGACGCCTTGCGGGGACCGCGCAGCTTCTGCTGGAGTCGGCGCAGCATCAGGTGGACGAAGCGGTCGAACATCGCGCCCATTTCCTGCGGGCCCGGGCTCGCTTCCGGATGACCCTGAAAACTGAAGGCCGGCTTGTCGATGCGCGCGATTCCCTGCAGCGAGCCGTCGAACAGCGAGCGGTGCGTGGCCTTGAGCGTCGACGGCAGGTCGCTTTCGTCGACCGCGAAGCCATGGTTCTGACTGGTGATGAACACGCGGCCGGTTTCCAGGTCCTGCACGGGATGATTCGCGCCGTGGTGGCCGAATTTCATCTTCATCGTGCGCGCGCCGCTCGCCAGCCCCAGCAACTGGTGCCCCAGGCAGATGCCGAAGGTTGGCATCTCCGCAACCACCAGCGCGCGGATCGCTTCGATGGCGTAATCGCAGGGCTCGGGATCGCCCGGGCCATTCGAGAGAAATACACCGTCAGGATCGAGCGCCACCACTTCTTCGGCGGAGGTCTGCGCGGGAACCACGGTCATGCGGCAACCGCGATCGGCAAGCATGCGCAGGATGTTGCGCTTCACGCCGTAGTCGTACGCGACCACGTGCAGCCGCTGATGGGCGCGCATCACCGGACGATCCTCGGGTTGCCAGAGGCTGCCCTCGTTCCATTGATAGGTGCGCTTGGTCGACACGACCTTGGCGAGGTCCATGCCCTTCAGGCCCGGGAATTTCTTGGCGAGTCGCACCGCTGCGGCCGGGTCCATTTTCTCGCCGGTGATGATGCAACCGGCCTGGGCGCCCTTCTCCCGCAGGATGCGCGTCAGCTTGCGCGTGTCGATCCCAGAGATGGCGACCACCTTGTGGCGCGTGAGGAATTCGCGCAGGTCTTCGCTCTTGCGCCAGTTGCTGGCGAGCGGCGGAACGTCTCTAACTACCAGGCCGGCGGCATAGGCAGTCGGCGCTTCGAGATCTTCGGGCGTGGTGCCCGTATTGCCGATGTGTGGATAAGTCAGCGTTACGATCTGTCGCGAATAGGAAGGATCGGAAAGAATTTCCTGATAACCGGTCAGCGCGGTATTGAAAACGACTTCGCCAGTAGTGTTGCCCTTGGCGCCGATAGACTGGCCGCTGAAGATGGTTCCATCTTCAAGAGCCAGGACCGCGGTTACCGTCACGCGGAAACTCCCCTCGAGCCTCTGCCAGACCCGTAAATGATTGTTGAGTGATTGATCTCCGCGCGCGGAGCGTACATGCACAAAGCGGGAGGAGTTCTCGCGAACATCCTCCCGCCCTGCGTTGGACTAACCCGTTTCGGATTAGGCGGCAATTTTACGAAGCGCGCCCCGGAGTGTCCACGAAACTTCTGGTTCGTTTCGCAGATAAATCGCCTGGAAAGTTCTAATGGCGAGACTTGAAAAGTGCCTTAAGCGATTGTTTTTAATCCAAGTACGTTGGCCATGGTGTACCGACCGGGTTTTTGGGCGGAAAGCCAGCCGGCCGCCCGGATCGCCCCGAGGGCAAAGATGGACCGGTCCGTGGCCTCGTGGCCGACAGTCAGGCGCTCCCCAAAACCGGCAAACAGGACGGTGTGTGTGCCCACGATGTCCCCCGCCCGCAAGGAAGCGATGCCGATTTCGCCGCTGCGCCTGGCACCCTGCCCGGCGCGTCCCGTCAGCGTGTCGGCATTCGGATCGAGGCCGCGCGCCTTGGCAGCGCTGTCGGCGAGCGCGAGCGCAGTGCCCGACGGTGCGTCCAACTTGTGTTTGTGGTGCGCTTCGGAAATTTCGATGTCGAACTCCGGCGGCAACAGGCTCGCCGCCATGCGCACCAACTCCTGCGCGACCGCAATTCCGATCGAAGTGTTAGGTGCGATCAGCACGGCGATGTCGCGCGACGCTGCGGCGACGCGCGCTTCGAACTCGGCGCCATGCCCGGTGGTGCCAATCACGATGGGTACATGAGCAGCGCGGCAGACGTTCAGCGCGCGCAGGCTCAGATCGGGTCGCGAAAAATCGATCGCCACTTCTGCCTTGCCAAGATCCGGCGGCAGGTCGCCGACCACGCTTACACCGAGGGATTTTTCGCCGGCCACCGCGCCGATGTCGAGGCCAGCCCACTTGCTACCGGGCGATGCGATGGCGGCAACCACCTGCAGAGCGTTGCTCGCCACGCCGGCGCGCACGATGGCGACACCCATGCGTCCCGTGGCACCGATCAACGCCGCTCTCGTCACGCTTGCTCCCGTTCTCACTCTCGCCGCGACAGTGTGCCGCAGCGCGCGCAGTCGTGCGAGACTGCCGCCCCATGATACGCATCGGCATCCTCGGAGCGGCGCGAATTGCGCCGCGCGGCATCGTGACGCCCGCCAACGCACTGCTGGGCGCCGAAGTCGTCGCCATCGGTGCGCGCAATCTCGAACGGGCGCAGAACTTCGCCGCGCAACATTCGATTCCCATGGCCTGCGGTAGTTATGGCGAGTTGATCGCGCGCGACGACGTCGACCTGGTCTACGTCGCCCTGCCACCGTCCGCGCATCTCGAGTGGTGCACGGCGGCGCTCGCCAATGGCAAACACGTGCTGGTGGAAAAACCGTTTGCCAGCAACGCGCAGGACGCGGCGCAGATGGTGGCCGCGGCGCGCGCCGCCGACCGCCAGCTTCTCGAGGCGTTTCACTACCGCTTTCACCCGCTGTTCGAGCGCGCGCTGTCGGCCTTGCGCGGCGGCAGCATCGGCAGGATTCGCCACATCGAGGCCATCTTCAATGCGCTGTTGCCCGATACGCCGGGCGAACTTCGTTACATCGAGGAACTCGGCGGCGGCGCGATGATGGATCTGGGCTGTTATTGCATGCACTGGATCCGCACGGTCGCCAACGACGAGCCGACGGTGGTGAGCGCGCAGGCGCGCTGCGCCACGCCTGGCGTCGATCTCGAGGTCACGGCGGAGCTGGCGTTCACCAGCGGGCCCACGGCGACGCTCAAATGCTCGATGCAACCCGATGACGGTGTCCTGTTACGCCGCCTGCGCGTGCAGGGCGACAAGGGCGTGCTGGAGTTCGACAACCCCGTGTCGCCCCACTCCGGCGCCACCTTGTCGATCGAGACTGACGCGCAGTCGGTGCCGCAGATCGTGTCGGGCGGCGATACGACCTTTCACTTCCAGCTGCGCCACGTACTGGAAGTGATCGAGGGCCGGGCGCAACCGCTGACGGGCGGCGATGACGCCATCGGCAACATGCGCGCGATCGACGCTATCTACCGCGCCGCGGGCATGCGCCCGCGCGGCCTGCCCGGCTGACCGACACGCGCATGAGCGCCGCGCGATACATTCTCGCGCTCGACCAGGGCACCACCAGCTCGCGCGCGCTGGTATTCGACGTGGCAGGACGGATCGTCGCGCAGGCACAGCGCGAATTCCCGCAGTACTTTCCGCGGCCCGGGTGGGTCGAGCACGATCCCATTGAAATACTCGACTCGCAGCTCGCAACCGTCGCCGCGGTACTCGACACCGCCCGGATTACCGCACGACAGATCGTGGCCGTTGGCATCACCAATCAGCGCGAAACCACGGTGCTGTGGGATCGCGCCACTGGCCTTCCGGTCGCGCCGGCCATCGTCTGGCAGGACCGGCGTACTGCCAGTGCGTGCGCGGAACTCACCTCGGCCGGCGTGGCCGCTGAAATCATCGAACTCACGGGTCTGCTGATTGACCCCTACTTCTCCGGCACCAAACTCGCGTGGCTGCTGGACTCTGTGCCCGGCGCGCGTGCACGCGCGGAACGCGGTGAACTCGCATTCGGCACGATCGACAGCTGGCTGATCTACCACCTGAGCGGCCGCCGCCAGCACATCACCGACGCCACCAATGCCAGCCGCACGCTGTTGTTCAACCTCGAGCGTGGAGATTGGGACGACCGCCTGCTCGAGCTGCTGCGCGTGCCACGCGCCTGTTTGCCGCGCGTGGTCGATTCGAGCTTGTCGCTGCGCGATGCCCCCGTCATTCAAATCGACAACCACGAATTGCCAGTGACCGGTATCGCCGGCGATCAACACGCCGCGCTGTTTGGCCAGGCGTGCTTTTCGCCCGGTATGGCAAAGAATACTTACGGCACGGGATGTTTTGCGTTGCTCAACACCGGCGACCGGCCCATCCGTTCGCGCAATCGGCTGGTGAGCACCGTGGCGTGGCGATGCGGACAAACGCAGTACGCACTCGAGGGCAGCGTGTTCATGGCCGGAGCTATCGTGCAGTGGCTGCGCGACGGCCTCGGCATCATCGATAGTTCCGACGAGATCGAAGCACTCGCGCAGAGCGTGCCCGACACGGGGGACGTGTACCTCGTCCCCGCGTTCACCGGACTCGGCGCCCCGCACTGGGATCCGGAAGCACGCGGCACGCTGCTCGGGCTCACCCGCGGCAGTTCGCGCGCGCACATCGCGCGCGCCGCGCTCGAATCCATCGCTTTTCAGACCGCGGATCTGATCACTGCAATGGAGGCCGATGCCGGCCAGCCCATCACCGAGCTGCGTGTCGACGGCGGCGGCGCGCGCAATTCGCTGCTGATGCAGTTCCAGGCGGACTTGTTAGGCGTACCGGTTCTGCGTCCGCGCAACACGGAAACGACCGCATTCGGCGCGGCGGCGCTGGCCGGTCTCGGCTGCGGTTTCTGGCGCTCGCGCGCTGAACTCGCATCGTTGTGGCAGCTCGATCGGCGCTTCGAGCCGCAGATGAAGACCTCAGAGATGCGCGCGCGCCGCGCACGCTGGACTGAGGCGCTCGCGCGCTCCCGCCATTGGGCGCAGGAAACGACCCTGGGATGACGCGCAGGATCAGGATCGCGGCGATCTCGCTGGCGCTGTTGTGCGCCGCTGGCGCCTATTGGTGGTCGCTCCAGGGGCCGACTTTCCTGCCGGCAGACACGGCGGTTTTCGTGGCGCAGGTCGCGCCACCGCCTGCGAAAGATTCCCCGCAAATGCGCGCGGAGATTGATGAGTTGCTGGCGATCCAGGCCGCCCGCACGAAAGCCCAGCGCGAAGCCGCACGCGCGGATCGCAAGAAGGACATCCGGCAGTTCTACGGCCCGCTCGGCGTGGCGGCGGCGTCGGAAGGGTCGCTGGACCCGTTGCGGACGTTCATGGAACGCGTCGAAGGCGATGTGAGCATCTATGTGCGCGCCGCGAAACACCGCTTTGCGCGGCCACGCCCGTACGTCGTGGAGCCTCGCCTGAAGCCGTGCATCGGCGACGTGGCGGACAACCAGTCCTATCCCAGCGGGCATTCAGCGTACGGATATTCCGTGGCGCTGGTGCTGGCGGACATGGTCCCGGAGCGCCGCACCGAATTGCTCGCGCGCGCCGACGAATTCGCCCATCACCGCATGACCTGCGGCGTGCACTACGCCAGCGACATCGCCGCGGGCCGCAAGGCCGCCGAATGGCTGGTGGTCGAATTCGGGAAAGAAGCCGGGTATCGCGCCGCGGAGTCCGAAGCGGCCGGCGTGTTGCGCGCGGCAATCAAGCTGCCGCCCGTACCGGCGAAGTAGCTAGGTCGGCTCGGAAGAGAAGAACCGCTTCACGCCCGCGAAGAAACTTTCGCCACGCGGCGCATGCTTGCTGGCATCCCGCTTGAGCGTCTCTTCGAACTTGCGCAGCATCTCGCGCTGATCGCTGCTGAGATTCACCGGCGTCTCGACGACCACGGTGCAGAACAGGTCGCCGTGCGGTCCGCCGCGCACGGGCTTCACGCCCTTGCCACGCAGGCGAAACTGCGTGCCGGACTGCGTCTCCGTCGGCACCTTGAGCGCCACGTGCCCGTCGAGTGTCGGTACGTCGATGCTTCCGCCGAGCACGGCGGTGGCAAAACTCACCGGCACCTCACACAGCAGATCGGCGCCTTCACGATCGAAGATGTCGTGGTCGCGCACGTGCACTTCGACGTACAGGTCGCCCGGCGGGCCGCCGTTGCGGCCGGACTCACCCTCGCCGCTGAGTCGAATGCGATCGCCGGTATCGACTCCGGCGGGAATCTTCACCGCCAGGCGCTTGGCTCGGCGCACGCGCCCCTGACCCAGGCATGAATCGCAGGGGTTCTTGATGATGGTGCCGGCGCCGCGGCACTTGGGGCACGGCTGCTGCAGCTGGAAGAAGCCCTGCGAGATGCGCACCTGGCCGACACCATTGCAGGTTTCGCAGGTGACGGGCTTGTGACCCTTGGCTGCGCCGCTGCCGCCACAGGTTTCGCACTCGGTGAGTTTCGCGATGTCGATCTCGGCTGCGTGCCCGAACACCGCCTGATTCAGATCGAGCTCGAGTTCGTATTTGAGATCGGCGCCGCGAAACACCTGGCGCCCGCCGCCGCGACGACCGCCGCCGAAGATGTCGCCAAACATCTCGCCGAACATCTCTCCAAAGGCATCGCCGCCCGCGTTGCCGCGACCGCCGCCCTGGCGCGAAGCATCGATGCCGGCGTGCCCATGCTGGTCGTAGATGGCGCGCTTGTCCGTCTCGGAAAGAATTTCGTAAGCTTCCTTGGCTTCCTTGAAGTTCTCTTCGGCTTCCTTGTCACCCGGATTGCGGTCCGGGTGAAACTTCATGGCAAGACGACGGTAGGCCTTCTTGACGTCGGCCTCGGTCGCGGTGCGCGGCAGATCGAGCACCTTGTAGTAATCGCGTTTCGCCATGCGGCGTCGTCCCTCCCAGGACTCTCGACGAAGTGGTCAGGCTTTCTTCTTGTCCTTCACTTCTTCGAATTCGGCGTCAACCGCATCATCGTTGCCCTTTCCAGAAGCAGAAGGGCCGCTGGTGCCTGCGCCGGCATCGGCGCCACCGCCCTCAGGACCCGCGCCCGCCTGTGCCGCAGCAGCCTGGCTCGCGATGTTGGAGGCAGCCGCCATGAGGGCCTCGGCCTTCTTGTCGATCGCGGCCTTGTCGTCGCCCTTGAGCACGCCACGCAGATCCGACAGCGCGGACTCGACCTTGGCGCGTTCGCCGCCGTCGACCTTGTCGCCGAGATCCTTGAGTGATTTCTCGACCGCATGCACCAGCTGATCGGCGCGGTTACGGGAGTCCACTAACTCGCGGAATTTCTTGTCTTCTTCCGCGTGCGCTTCCGCGTCGTTCACCATGCGCTTGATTTCATCCTCGGTCAGGCCCGAAGACGCCTTGATGGCGATCTTTTGTTCCTTGCCCGTGGCCTTGTCCTTGGCGCCGACGTGCATGATGCCGTTGGCATCGATGTCGAAAGTGACTTCGATCTGCGGCATGCCGCGCGGCTGCGCCGGAATGTCGGCGAGGTCGAATTTGCCCAGCGACTTGTTGTCGCCGGCGCGATCGCGCTCGCCCTGCAACACGTGGATGGTCACGGCCGACTGGCCGTCATCCGCGGTCGAGAACGTCTGCGAGGTCTTGGTCGGAATCGTGGTGTTCTTCTCGATGAGCTTGGTCATCACGCCACCCAACGTCTCGATACCAAGCGACAGCGGCGTCACGTCGAGCAGCAACACGTCTTTCACTTCACCCGCGAGCACACCGCCCTGGATGGCCGCGCCGACGGCGACGGCTTCATCGGGGTTCACGTCCTTGCGCGGATCCTTGCCGAAGAAATCCTTCACGTACTTCTGCACCAGCGGCATGCGCGTCTGGCCGCCGACGAGGATGACCTCGGCAATGTCCTGCGTGCCGACGCCGGCGTCCTTCAACGCGATACGGCAGGGTTCGATCGTGCGCTTCACCAGCTCTTCGACCAGGCTCTCGAGCTTGGCGCGCGTGAGCTTGATGTTGAGATGCTTGGGTCCGGATGCATCGGCCGTGATGTACGGCAGGTTCACGTCGGTCTGCTGGCTGGAAGACAGCTCGATCTTGGTCTTCTCGGCCGCCTCTTTCAGGCGCTGCACGGCCAGCGGATCCTTGCGCACGTCGACGCCGGACTCCTTGAGAAATTCGTCCGCGAGGAAATTGATGATGCGCATGTCGAAGTCTTCGCCACCCAGGAAGGTGTCGCCGTTGGTAGATAGGACTTCGAACTGGCGCTCGCCGTCGATCTCGGCGATTTCGATTACCGACACGTCGAACGTGCCGCCGCCCAGGTCATACACCGCGATCTTGCGGTCCTTGCCGGACTTGTCGAGGCCGTATGCCAACGCGGCTGCAGTGGGCTCGTTGATGATGCGTTTGACATCGAGACCCGCGATGCGGCCGGCGTCCTTGGTGGCCTGGCGCTGCTGGTCGTTGAAGTAGGCCGGCACCGTGATGACGGCTTCGGTGACTTCTTCACCGAGGTAATCCTCGGCGGTCTTCTTCATCTTCATGAGCACGCGCGCGGAAATCTCCGGCGGCGCTTTCTTTTCGCCCTGGGCTTCGACCCACGCGTCGCCGTTGTCGGCTTTGACGATCTTGTAAGACACCATGTGAATGTCTTTCTGGACGACGTCGTCCTGGAATTTGCGGCCAATGAGGCGCTTCACCGCGAACAGGGTGTTCTGCGGATTCGTGACGGCCTGCCGCTTGGCGGACTGGCCCACGAGTACTTCGTTGTCCTTGGTGAACGCGACGATGGACGGCGTGGTACGGTCACCTTCGCTGTTCTCGATGACGCGCGGCTTGCCGCTTTCCATGATCGCGACGCAGGAATTGGTGGTTCCCAGGTCGATGCCGATTACCTTGCCCATATCAAATCTCCACTGACTCTTTTTGGGTATTGACCCAGTGCCCCCTTTCTGGAGGCCGGGCCCCTTCTTTCAAGAAGATTGTTTCGAGAATCAGCCTTTCGCCGCGGATACGACCACACGGGCCGGCCGCAGCAATCTGCCATTCAACTGGTAGCCGCGCTGGATGACGGCGATCACGGTATTCGGCGCAGCATCGCTCGGCTGCGCCATCATCGCTTCATGCAGGTCCGGATTGAAGGCAGCGCCCTCAGGGTTGATCTCTTCGATCTGTGCCTTCTCGAACGCCTTCGCAAACAGGCGCAGCGTGGCGTTCTGTCCTTCGATGAGGCTCGTCACGTCGGCCTTTGCGGCCCCCTCTTTCTGAAAAGTTGCGATGCCAAGCTCGAGCGAGTCCTTGACGGCGATCAGGTCCTGCGCAAATTTTTCGACGGCGTACTGACGCGCGTTCTCCAGATCCTTGGCGGCACGCTTGCGCACGTTGTCCACGTCGGCAAGCGCGCGCAGGTATTGCTCCCAGTGACTCTTGGCGCGCTCTTCGGACGCCGCCAGATCCTGCTGGAGTCGCTCCATCTCGACCAGCGCCACCGCCGTCTCGGGCAGCACCGTGGTCTTGTCCTCGGGTCCAGCGCCGAGTTGGTCATGATTCGGATCCGTCATCAAAAGACCTCAATGAAACAGGTAGTTACGTGCGGCGCAAAGCCTGCGCGGCTTTGTGGCCCCGGTTTACGGGATTTCAAGGCTGGGGCGGCAAAGAAACTGTCGGACGGACCGTCAGCGGCGTGCCAGAGCGGCGCCGAGAATCCTGGCGGTGACGTCGACGATGGGGATGACGCGTTCATAGGCCATCCGGGTCGGCCCGATCACCCCGATCACACCCACGACTTCGTTGTCGGCGCTGTAGGGCGCGGTGATCACGCTGCAGTCGTCGAGAATGCGGAAGCCCGATTCCTGCCCGATGAAGATCTGCACGCCGTCCGCGCGCAGGCTGTGGTCGAGCAGATTGAGAATGTCGCGTTTTTCGTTGAACGCTTCGAACAGGCGCCGCAGTTTGTCGACCGACGACAACTCGCCCGCGCCCATCAGGTTGGTTTCGCCCGCAATCACATATTCCATGCGATTGGCATCGTCGGACTTGAACACGCGTTCGGCAACGTTGATCGCATCCTTCATCGCCGAATCCATGTTTTGGCGCGCTTCCTGCATTTCGCCCAGGATCTCCTGGCGCACCTGCGTCAGCGTCTTGCCACGGCAGCGCTCGGTGAGGAAATTCGCCGCGCGACGCAACTCGTCCGAGGAGTGATACCGCTCGAGTTGGATGATGCGGTTCTGAACTTCGCGATCGTTGAACACGAGGACGACCAGCGCGCGATTGTCGGAGAGCCCGACGAATTCAATCTGCGAAATGGAGGCCTGCTGCGTGCGCGGCAGCGTCACGACGCCGGCGAGACGCGTGACGTTCGACAATAACTGGGAGGCAGCGGCGACCAGCGCTTTGGAATCGTCGCGGGAGGCATCGAGCTGGCGGCGCAACTCGGCGAATGCGGGTTCGTCTTCGATCGGCGCGCGCGCCTTGAGCAGCGAATCGACGAAGAAGCGATAGCCCTTGTCGGTCGGTACGCGCCCGGCGGACGTATGGGGCGAGCTGACGAACCCGAGCTGTTCCAGGTCGGCAACGATGTTGCGAATGGTGGCCGACGACAATGCGAGGCCGGATTCGCGTGACAGCGAACGCGAGCCCACCGGTTGACCGTCGCGGATGTAGCTTCCGACGAGGACCCGAAGCAGCAGCTGTTCGCGCTCGGATAGTGCATCGTCGGGGTTATCGTTCACTCCGACGAAGCTACTGAGCTGTCATCTGCCCGTCAAGAAACCCGAAGCGACGGCATTCGACAGTTTTCGATGTGATTCAGTGCATTGGCCCACTGTGTGGCCCATGCTACAAGGCACCATGGCTCTACCGGCGCAAGCTTGCGCGCTCATAGGCCGGTTCAGCGACGCGCGCGTCGCCGAATCCGCGTTGACGCTGCTTCCGCATCTCAAGAAACGCGGGGTTCAGGCGTTATTGCCCGATTCCGAACCGCTCGACGCGCCGCCCGATCTCGCCACCCGGATTCCGGAGGACGAAATTGCCGATCGCGCGGATCTGGTTGTCGCCATTGGCGGTGACGGCACTCTTCTATATGCAGCCCGCCTCGTCGCGCATCGCGGCGTGCCGCTCATCGGCATCAATCGCGGACGGTTGGGATTTCTCACGGACGTGTTGCCGCAGGACATGCTGGGTTCGGTGGACGCCGCGCTCGAAGGCCGCTGCGAACGAGACGATCGCGCGCTGCTGGAGGCGCGCATCGTGGGTCATCACGGGGTCATCACGAGTGCCTTTGCGCTCAACGATGTCGTACTGCAGAAATGGGAAACCGGGCGAATGCTCGATTTCGAAACCTGGATCGACGGCGTTTACGTGAACACCCATGGCGGCGATGGCCTGGTGGTGGCGAGTTCGACCGGCTCGACCGCCTATGCGCTGTCCTGCGGTGGCCCGATCGTGGCGCCGCATCTCGATGTGCTCGTAGTCGCGCCCATCTGTCCGCACACGCTGTCCGATCGCCCCATCGTGGTTTCGAGCCGTTCGACCATCGCCGTCAAGTTGATCGACCGACCCGAAACGCGCGCGCAAGTCACCGCCGACGGCGTGTCGCTCGGCGAACTGGTGCCCGGCGACCGGCTGGAAGTTCACCCGACCGCGCAGAAGATCACGCTGCTGCATCCGAACAAGTTCGAGTATTACCGACTGCTGCGTTCCAAGCTCCATTGGGGACGCGGCGGAATCAACAAATCCGAGTGAGCCATGCTGACCCATCTGCAGATTCGTGATTTCGCCATCATCGACCTGATCGAGCTCGAAGTGCGCGCCGGTCTCACCGTGCTCACCGGAGAAACCGGGGCGGGCAAATCCATCGTCGTAGATGCGCTGGCGCTGCTGGCGGGCGGCAAGGGCGGCGCGGAAGTAGTTAGAGCAGGAACCGAACGCGCCGAGCTCTCGGCCACCTTCGACATCAGCGGCAGTCCGGCGGGGTTGCGCGAAATCCTCGCCGAGCAAGCGGTCGAAGCTCCCGACGACGAGCTCACCGTGCGCCGCGTCATCGCGAGCGACGGCCGCTCGCGCGGCTATCTCAATGGCGTGTCGGTGCCGCTGCAGTTGTTGCGCGATGTCGGCGGGCTCATCGTCGACATCCACGGGCAGCACGAGTTCCAGTCGCTGACGCGCTCCGCATCGCAGCGCGAACTGCTCGACGATTTCGGTGAGAACATCGAGCTCGCCGGCAAGGTGCGCGAGGCGCACAAAGCCTGGATCGCGCTCGTCAACCGCATCGTCGAACTCGAAGGCAAGGCGCGCGATCGCGATTCGCGCAGCGACTTGCTGCGATTCCAGGTGAGCGAGCTCAAGGCGCTCGATCTCAAGGAAGGTGAAGTCGCCGATCTCTCCGAAGAACGCGCGCGTCACTCCAATCGCGGTCGGCTGGCGGAAGCCGCGCAGGCCGCGGTCGGCCTGCTCTACGACTCCGACGAAGGCAATGCGCACGCCACGGCGAGCCGTGCCCTCGCCGGCATCAAGACCTTGTCGAGCGTCGATCCGCGCCTGGCCAAGGTCGTCCCGATGGTCGACGAGGCCACGATCCAGATTCGCGAGGCCGCGCGCGAGCTATCGCGATATCTCGAAACTCTCGACATCGATCCGGCCCGGCAGGAAGAAGTCGAACGCCGCCTCGCCGCTGTCGAGGAGCTGAGCCGCAAACATCGTGTGCCATCCGCCGAACTCAGCGCGCTCGGAACAAAACTCGAGAAAGACCTCGCGGAACTCGACAGCGCGGACAACAACCTCAACGCTCTCAAGAAGCAACAGGCCGAAGCCCTCGACTCTTACCGCAAGGTCGCCACGCAGCTCTCGGCGGGTCGGCAAACCGCTGCGCGAGCACTGTCGAAGGACATTACCGCGCGCATGCAGACTCTCGGCATGGCCGGCGGACGCTTTCTGATCGACATCAGCCAGCCGACGGGGGAACCTGCCGCGCAGGGTTTCGACGCGGTCGAGTTTCGTGTCACGGCCAATCCCGGCCAGCCGCTGCGGCCGCTGGCGAAGGTCGCATCAGGCGGCGAACTGGCGCGCCTGTCTCTCGCCGTGCAGGTGGCATGTGCCGCCAAAGACGTGCGCTGCATGGTATTCGACGAAGTGGATTCGGGCGTCGGCGGCGCGGTCGCCGAGATCGTCGGCCGCGAACTGAAGGCGCTCGGCTTCTCCGGACAGGCGATTTGCGTGACGCATCTGCCGCAAGTGGCAAGCCAGGGCCACCATCATCTGCGCGTCGCGAAACTCACCGATGGCAAGATCACACGCACCACGATTTCCGAACTCACCATGGACGAGCGTGCGGAGGAGTTGGCGCGAATGTTAGGCGGCATGGAAGTCACCGGCAAAGCTCGTGAACACGCGCGCGAGATGCTGCAGATGGCAGGTGGCGCGGCGCAGAAGGCGCGCGGCGCAAAGCGCAAGGCCTGAAGCGGCCCGCCGCGCATCAAGTCAGCTGTTCTTGACCTGGCCCTTCTGGGGGCCCTTGTACGACGGGCAGCCCGGCTTGTGGCAGTGGCCGTACAAAGTCATGGCGTGATCGCGTAATTCGTAGCCGAGACGTTCGGCGATCTCTTTCTGACGCTCTTCGATCTCGTCATCCATGAACTCTTCGACGCGGCCGCAGTCCAGACACACGATATGGTCGTGATGCGTACCCTGGTTGAGCTCGAACACGGCCATGCCGTCTTCAAAATGATGGCGCGAGACCAGCCCCGCAGCCTGGAACTGCGTGAGCACGCGATACACCGTCGCGAGACCGATGTCCTCGTTGGACTCGATCAAACGCTTGTAAATGCCTTCGGCGGACATGTGACGCGTCGTACTGCCCTCGAGTATTTCGAGGATCTTGAGTCGCGGTCCGGTGACCTTGAGTCCGGCCTTGCGCAGGTCTTTGCTTTCCAAGCCAGCGGCCTCCTGAAAACGATGCGGTATGATGCGCCACCATGAAACGCCTTGCACTACCAACTCTTTTGCTCGCCGCCGGCGCGCTTCTGTCCTCCGGCTGCGTCTATCGGATGAGCATCCAGCAGGGCAATTATCTGGTCGCGGATTCCGTAAGCCAGCTCAAGGAAGGCATGACGCGTAGTCAGGTGCGCTTCCTGCTCGGCACGCCGATGGTGCCCGACGCGTTCAACGACGATCGCTGGGACTACTACTATTTCTTCAGCTCGCGGCACCAGAAAGAGCCGCTCAAGCGCCGCCTCACCGTGTACTTCACCGACGAGAAGGTCGCGCGCTACGAAAACCTCGGCGTGCCCACGCAGTCGGATCTCGAGCAGGTCGAGAAGGATCTGCGCAAGGCAATGGCCGAAACCAAGAAGAAGCGCGAGAAACCGAGCCTGTGGAAGCGCATGTTCGGGCGCGACAAGCCTGCAGAGACCACTACCGAGTCGAGTTCTTCGGATTCGAAGACACCGGCCGAGCAGAAGCCGGATCCCGTGCCGCCGCCCGCTCCCGTTGTACCCGAGCCCGCCGGGACTCCTTCGGGTCCAGGTTGAGCGGTCGATAGATTTCGACACGATCGCCGTCGTCCACCTGCCGCTCGCGGCCGCACAGCTCGCCGAAGATCCCCACCTCCGCCGCCCAGGGCACCTCGAGCGCGCCCGCCTGCGCACGTGCGGCGGCGAGCGCATCGCCCACGGTTCCTGAATCGGCGATCTCGACCTGCCACAGCCACTGGTGCGCGGGAGTCGCGAAGACCACGGTACAGCGCTTCACGGCTAGTTAGCCTTCGTATCCCGGGCGCGTTTCACGAAGGCATCGACCAGCGAGGCGGCGGTGTCTTCGAACAGGGGGGCGAACAGTGCGTTGGTGAGGCGGTTGGCGAACTCGAAGCGCATCTCGAGCTCGACGCGGCAACCCAGGTCCCCGAGTGCCGTAAATGTCCACAAACCTTCGAGCACACGGAACGGCCCACTGACGAATTGCATGAGCACGCGCTTGTCGGGCTCGAGCAGGTTGCGGGTGGTGAATTCGGACCTGACCGGCCCACGCTTGATCGTGAGCGTGGCGACGATCTCGCCTGCCTTGCGCGTGTCGACACGCGCGGCTGTGCACCACGGCACGAACTCCGGATAGCGCTCGATGTCGTTGACGAGCGCGTACATACGCGCCGGCGTTTCCGCTATCAACGCCGAGCGTTTCACTTCACGCATGGCCCCAATTTAAATTAAACATTGGGCGCACGGGTACAATATCGGCCTTCGAGCACCCATGAACAAAGCCGACAAAAAAGAAGCGCCGCGCCTCATCGCCGAGAATCGCCGGGCGCGCTACGACTATTTCATCGAAGAGCGCCTCGAGGCGGGCCTCGTGCTCCAGGGGTGGGAGGTCAAGTCCATGCGCGCCGGCAAGGCGCAGGTGGCCGAGGCGTACGTCTATCTGAAGGAAGGCGAGGCCTTCCTGTTCGGGGCGAACATCACGCCGCTCAAGACAGCTTCGACGCACGTGATCCCCGAACCGCTTCGCACCCGCAAACTACTGCTCAACAAGGCGGAGCTGTCACGCCTCATCGGCAGCGTCGAGCGCAAGGGTTACACGATGGTCCCCCTCGACCTGCACTGGAAGGGTGGCCGCGCCAAACTCGAAATCGGCCTGGCCAAGGGCAAGAAGCAGCACGACAAGCGCGCCACCGAAAAGGACCGCGACTGGAATCGCAACAAGGCGCGCATCATGCGCGGCCGCTGATCCGGCCCCGCCAATCGAGCAACCTGCGCGCCGAATGCCGACTTGCAGCGATTGTGGTCGGCTCCATGTATGCTTGCCGGGCTTTCTACGGGGGCGACCGGTTTCGACGTGGGTTGTGAACCGTAAGAGGCGTACCGAGGCGCATGGCCCTCGTTAAACACTGTGCACTTCATAGTTGCCAACGACGACAACTACGCACTAGCCGCCTAATCGCGGTTGCCCTCAGACCAGTTGGTGCCTATGCCGCTGGACCTGGGGTAGCGCTCATAGGATCGCGTTTCCGTGTGCTACTGGCGGAATCGTTAAGAGTCACAGTCGCTGGCTGAGCGTTTTCCCTGCTCTTCGGGTAGCGTGAGGCGAGAAAACAAAGAAGCAGCTACGTACGTAGAGTCTTACGTCTAACGCTTGCGGACGCGGGTTCGATTGATGCGAAGGAACGCAATGGTCGCCTTTGCTCGTAAGGGCAAAGTGATAACGGGGCTCATTCGGTGAACCCTGCCGTCGCGCAAGCGACGTGGCAACGCCGAGCGGTGGAACGGGGCCAACCTGTTCTGCCGTGTAGAGACTCATGGACTGGCTGAACCGATCGCGGTAGAGCCGGCACCAGGATCCGGATCGAAAGATTCGGATAAGACGCCCCGCATCCTTGCAGCGCGCAAGTGTTGCAAGGATGAAGGCATAGTCCAGGCCTTCTCGAAAGAGAGGGAACAACTGTCCCGCCGCCTCCACCAAAAGCGAGGGTTCCCCGGAGAAATCCGGGGAGCCTGCTCCTTTTCGCCGAGTTACGATTCGCCGTGGCACGTGCACGGCGTTCAAGAGAACTAACAGGCGAATCCGCCGCGTACATTGCCGGCCTCATCGATGGCGAAGGCACGATTACACTGACTCGCCAGCATGCGCATGAAAACCGGCGGCTGGTTGTCAGCATCGCCAGCACCGAGGTCCAGCTGCTTGAGTTCGTCATCGATGCATTCGGCGTCGGCAAGATCACGCGCAAAAGAATCAGCTCGGATCGCCATACACCCTCGTTCTGTTACGCCGTGACAAGTCAGCAGGCATTGGCGTTGCTGCGGCAGGTGGCGCCGTACCTGCGCTCGTATAAGCGAGCGCGGGCGACCTTGGCGCTTGCGCGTTACTCGTCGCTTACGCCGCGCAACGGCAAGTACAATGCCGACCGGCTGACAAAGCGCAGACAATTCGAGAACGAACTATTGTCGTTACAAGCGCGGCGAATCGCTGCCGAATCATGAAAAAAGTCCCGCCCGTTTTTGCCGCACTGTCGCTTTGCATCGTTGGCGGCGCCGCTATCGCCCGGGAAGCGAGCGTCGATCTCACCTTCGTCGGCGACGTGATGGTGGCCGAAGCGCCCGGCACTCTCATCGCTGCTGGCACCGATCCGTTCGCGGGTGTGGCGAAGCACCTCGGCCCCAAGCGCCTGCGCATCGCCAACCTCGAATGCGTGATTGCGACCACCGGCACGGCCGAGACCAAACCGTTCACGTTTCGCGCCGAACTGCGCACTATTCCTGCTCTCGCCAGGTATTTCGATGCCGTGAGCGTGGCTAACAATCACTCGGGTGACTTCGGCAAGGACGCATTCGCCGAACAACTCGGGCTGCTCGAGGCGGCGCGCCTGCCCTACTTCGGTGGCGGTCGCGACCTGGCAGCCGCGCATCGACCGTGGGTGGTGGAGCGCAATGGCCTGCGTATCGCCTTTCTCGGTTACGTGGAATTCAAACCGCGGTCATTCGAGGCCAGCGCCAGTCGGCCTGGTGTCGCGTGGAGTGGAGAAGATGAACAGGTCCTGCGCGACATTCACGCCGCGCGCGAGGTGTTCCACGCCGACATCGTCATCCCCTTCATGCACTGGGGCTGGGAGGACGAAGGCTATCCGAGCGAACGCCAGCGCGTGTTTGCGCGGCGCATGCTCGACGCCGGCGCAGACATGATCGTCGGCGGCCATCCGCACGTGACGCAGGGAGCCGAGATCCATCGCGGCAAACCCATCGTCTACAGCCTGGGGAATTTTCTCTTCAACGGGTTCGATACCGAGGCCACGACGACCGGCTGGCTGCTGGAAGCGCGTGTCGACAAGTCCGGAGTCAGCGCGTGGCGCACCCGCGTCGTACGCCTCGAGGCGAACGGCGTGCCGCGTGTCGATGACGGCGCGAGCAGTCCCTGTGGCGACTCGCGCAGCGAAGTCGTGCGCCAGTGCACGGGCAAATGACATGAAATACACCTGGTTGTTGACGACGCTGCTCGGCACCTCGGCCTTCGCGGACTCGGTGCGCTGCCACGTCATCTACGGCGGCGAGAACTTCTCTGTGGTCGCGCAACCCACTGACGATCCCTATCGCGTCGCGGGGCAGAAGATAGGCCGCTACTTTGAATTCAAGGCGGCGTACGTATCGAAGCCCGCGGAGTTCGCCGCGATCAGCCTGTACGTCTACGCCATATCGAGCGGCGAGCCGGTGCTCATCCACCAGGCGAAATTCGCCGCGAGCGTCACCAATGCGGCCGCTCCGTGGGGCTTTACCGGGTTCAACTACGTGTACGAGCCCAGCAAGAGCAGCGAACTGCAATACTGGTGCGAGAAAACGATCTAGCAGCGCGTCAGGTGCTCAACCACCACGCGCGGAACTCGTCGATGTTGATGCGACTGTTCTGGTTCGTATCGGTCTCCGTAAAGCCGATGCGCAGCTCCGCTTCCGACATACCGGCATCGAGTTCACGCACCAACGCCTTGAACTCGGTGAAGTTGATCTGTCCGTCGTTGTCCTGATCCGCCTGCGCAAAAAGCGCGTCGATCTCCGCCAGCTCTTGCGCCTTACTGACCATTCCCGCCTCCATGCTCCGATTGTTTCGAACCATCGTAGGTAGTGAGCAGCCCGTACAGCTCCGGGCGCCGGTCGCGGAACACGAACCAATTGTCGCGCAATTCCGCATTCGCGGCCAGGTCGAACCTCGCGATGAGCACCGCCTCGCCTTCCTCGCCGGCCTCCGCGATCTTCGCGCCGGTTGCGTCGGCGATGAAGCTCGAGCCATAGAAGCGCAGGTAGAGACCCTCCGGATTCTGCAGCGCCCGCTCGACCCCGATTCGATTCGAAACGATGACGGGCGTGAGATTCGCGGCTGCATGGCCCTGCTGCGTACGTTGCCAGTGATCCCGTGAATTCACCGGCAATGCCGGCGGCGGCTCGCTGCCGATGGCCGTCGGGTAGAACAGCAACTCCGCACCCATCAATGCCATCGCCCGCGCGCACTCGGGAAACCATTGATCCCAGCAGATGCCGACGCCGATCCGCGCGTATTTCGTGTCCCACACCTTGAAACCCGTATCCCCGGGGCTGAAGTAGTTCTTCTCCTGGTATCCGGGCCCATTGGGGATATGCGCCTTGCGGTAAACACCGAGATTCGTGCCGTCGGCATCCAGGATCGCAACCGAATTGAAGTACGAGTTGTTGGCCTTCTCGAAAAAGCTGATCGGCAGCACGACGTTCAACTCACGCGCGATTTTGCCGAAGTGGTTGATCGCGCGGTTGTCCGCGACGCTCGCCGCGAGGCGCAGATGGCGCGAGTCCTGCTCGATGCAGAAATACGGCGTCTCGAACAATTCCTGGATCAGGATGATCTGCGCACCCTTGCCCGCCGCCTGGCGTACCAGTTTCTCGGCGGTCGCGATGTTGGCGTCGACGTCCCAGCCGCAGGCGAACTGCATGGCCGCAACGCTGACGTCGCGTTTCGTGGCGTTCAAGTGCGGAGGCAGTTTGCTCATGCGAAAACCTTGCCGGGATTGAGGATGCCCTTGGGATCAAGCGCCTGCTTGAGCAGGCGCATCGTGGAAATCTCCGCCGCCGTGCGCGACAGCGGTAGATAGGCACGCTTCTCGAGGCCGATGCCGTGTTCGGCGGACACCGACCCGCCGATGGCAGCGAGCGGCTCATAGACGATGCCCTCCACCCGCGCACGCGTTGCGGCATCGTCGCCAGCGGCGATGACCAGGTGCAGGTTGCCATCGGCCATGTGGCCGAATACAAAGGCGCGATTTTCGCCGGCGAACGCGGTCACGGCCGCACAAACCTGATCGGAGTATTCGCGCATGTTCTCGATGGGCAGGCTCACGTCGAACGTGAGCAGCGGCGCGATGTTCTTGACCTGCCAGACGTCTTCGCGAATCACCCAGATGGCGCGCCGCTCGTTCTCGGAGTTGGCGAGCGTCACATCGGTGACCGCGCCCGCCTCGAGCGCCTCGCCGAGTACCGTTTCGAGCCGGGCGCGATCGGACAAAGGATCGCCGCCCAGAGTCTCGGCGATGGCATAGAACGGCGCGCCACGCGCCAGCGGCGCTGCGTTCTGTGCCGGCGGCGCGGTGTTGTAGTCGTAGTAGTTGCCCCACAGCGCTTCGAACGCCGCCAATTGGCCGCCCAAGCCCGAATCCAGCCGGCCCAGCAAATCCACGAGCGCGTCGAACGTCGGCACCGACGCCAGCAGCGTCTCCTGGCTGCGCGTGCGCGAGACCAGGCGCAATTCGGCGCGCGTCACGACGCCGAGAGTGCCTTCGCTGCCGATGAACAGCTGCTTGAGGTCGTACCCGGCATTGTTCTTGAGCATGCGATTGAGCGAGGTGAGCACGGTGCCGTCGGCGAGCACGGCTTCGACGCCGAGCACGAGGCTGCGCATCATTCCGTAGCGCAGGACCCGCAGGCCGCCCGCATTGGTCGAGATGTTGCCGCCGACGGTGGCGCTGTCGCGCGCACCCAGGTCGAGCGGAAAAACCATTCCATGGTCTTCGGCTTCGCGCTGCACGCGTCCGAGCTGCACGCCGGCTTGCGCACGCAGGCAACGGCCCGGCACGTCGACGCGCTCGATGGCATTCATGGATTCGAGCGACAGGATGATGTCGCGCGCGTCGGCGTCCGCACCGTTGACGAGGCCCGTGAGTCCGCCGTGCGTGACGACCGGCTGACCGCGTGCATGGCAAAGCTTGAGCACGGCGGAGACCTGTTCGGTGCTGCGCGGGCGAACCAGTAGTTCGGCGTCCACGCGGCCGTGCCACAACGTGCTGGCGCGCTCACGCACGGCGGCGCCTTCGAGCATTCCCTGCTCGCCGACGATCGCGCGGAGATCCGATTTGAGAGTGGCCTGCGACATGCGGCCTAAAGGTAACGCGCCACGCAGGCAGCCGCCAGAACGGCGCGCCTGCGTTCGCTATCAATGCAGCGTCGGCTGTTCCTTCGCTTCCTCGTCGGCGACCGGAAACAGCGCCTGGTCGAGCGCGTGCACGTAGGTCGCGACATTCACGGTACCCGGCACCAGCACCCGACCGCCAAACAACAGATTCGGCACGCTGCGCACGCCGAAGCCGCGCATCCGCTCTTCGCTGCCGATCAGGGCGCTATCCCCCTCACGCGTTTCGCGGAAGGCCTGCACAGTTCTGTCATCGAGACCCGCCTCGCTGCCGATCTGCGCGAGGACGTTGACGTCGCCAATGTCTGCGCCACGCTCGAAATAGGCGCGGAAGATCGCGGCCGCGACGTTCGCGTGGCGGCCTTCCTGGTCGGCCAGCTGTACCAGCCGGTGCGCCTCCGCGGTACTCGGCAGGGACCCAAGTTTCTCGAAATGAAAGTTGATGCCGAGCTCGCGACCGGCTTCTGTAAGGCTCTTTTCCGCGAAAGGCACGCTGATGCCCGCGGGCAGACGCTCGGCCAGATACTCGTGGAAACTGCGCGGCGCGGCATTCGCCTTGGGCGCAGTCATGCGAAACGGGTGCCAGCGCAGGCGTGTTTCTACGTCCCCCGAGAGATTGCCCAACGCGCGCGTGAGCTGCGCCATCCCCAGCCACGACCACGGGCAGGTGAAATCCGCGACGAGATCGATGTCGAGCGTGCGGCGAACATCATGCACGGGTTTGATCGTTGTGTTCATGCGGCATATGTAGGTGCGCCGCGCACATGTTCAAGCCGGTTTCCGCGTCGCGGCGAGGTTCGCGTGAACCTGTTCGGTGATGCGGATGGCAGTTTCGAGCGCACGCAGCCCATCCTCTCCAGACACGATGGGCCGGCGGTCGTTCCGTATGCACTCGAGAAAGGATTCGATCTCGGCCTTGAGGGCGTCGCCCTGCTCGAGATTCGCCTCCTCGATCGTCACCGGCAGCTGGCCAGTTTGGGGCGGGCCTTCGCGCTTGCGGATCAAAGTCAGAATTTTCTGTTGCAGGTCGAGCGAAATGTACGCGGCGTCCTCGAAAATCCTGAGCTTCCGTTCGGTCTTGAGGCTTACACGGCTGGCCGTGGTGCTCGCCACACAGCCGTTGGCGAAGCGGATCCGGGCGTTCGCAATGTCGATTTCGCCGGAAAACACGGGGCTGCCAATGGCATCGATGCTGACGATTTCACTGCGCGCCAGCGACTGCACCAGGTCGATGTCGTGGATCATGAGGTCGAGCACGACGTTCACGTCGGTGCCGCGCTCCTTGTAAGGCGCCAGCCGCTGGCATTCCATGAACCGCGGCGTGCTGAGGTGCGGCTCGGCCGCCAGGATGGCCGCGTTGAAACGCTCCAGGTGTCCGACCTGCAGCACCCGCTTGTGCCTGGCGGCCTGCTCGATCAGCGCCCGGGCCTGTTCGGGCGTTTCGCTGATGGGCTTTTCGACCAGCACGTGGGCGCCGGCCGCGAGGAAGGCGTCGGCGATTTCGAAATGCGCCGGCGTCGGGGTTGCGACGCTGACCGCGTCCACTTTGCCGAGCAGGGTCCGGTAGTCAGCCATGGCCGTCGTGCGCACCTCAGCGGCCACCGCATTGCGCACCTCTTCGCGTTCGTCGACTACGGCCACGAGGTCGCAGACGGGAAGCTGCGCGTATTTCTGTGCGTGAAAACGTCCGAGATAGCCGACGCCGATCACCGCCGCCCTGATTTTGCTCATGCGCTATTATGCCCGCGCTTTCACGCCGTCCGGCGGGAGTCCTCGGGGGCCTTGGCCAAATTGTTCAACTGGTTCGTGCGCGCGCGCGATTGGTATTTCGCACTGCCGCGTTTCAAATTCGAAGCGATGACGCTCGCGCTTGCGGTGTTGTTCGGCCTGCTGGTGATGCCGGCATTCATTTTTATCGTCGGCCACATTGCGCTCAAGGACTACGCACACGGCAGCGTGTTCGCGCTCTACGGCGATTTCTTCGAGGGCCTGTTCGAGCCACGCTCGTCGTTCTGGACCGTGGTCGCGGGTCCGGCGGTGTTCCTGAGCCTGGCCAGACTGTTCCGCTGGATCCTGCGCAAGGTATAAGTAAAACCTCGCGCCCCGAAACGTGAAGCAGTTCACGAATTCCCGGCATCCGCCATAAGCGGGTCTGCGATTTTGTGACGCAAATCGGCGACACTGGGCTTGGGGAGCCGTCCGACAAGTCACGGGGTTGTAGAACAAAATGAGCGAGTACTTTCTCGCCGATCGAAAGGCTGAAGAACGCGAGAAAAAGCGCGCCGCCGAGCCTACGCCGCAGCAACGCAGCCAGGACATCAAGGTCACCTTGTTAGGCGAATTCCTGTTTCCGAGCGGCGAACCGCCAGGCTGCGATCCGTACAACAGCACCCAGGGCAAGGGCACTCGCGAGGCTTGGCGACAGCGGCGCGACCGCCGCTGATTCGCGCGGCGCGGCGCCGGCCACGTCCGTCATCCGATCTGCGCACACCTGCCGGCCCTCAGGGTCCGTAGCAGGGAGGCCGGAACCAAGTTCCAAAGCAGCGCTCGAAGCTACATGCGGCTGCCTTTCAAGCTTTCGGCCAGTAAGTCCACAGGGCAACCGCCAACATCACCACGAGACCCGCATGCGCCGCGTACCGCCAGCCCCGCGTACGCATCTCGCCGTAGAAGCTCGCCCAGGCAATGCCGGCCAGCGGCACCATCACAAAGCACGCCATCAGCAGCGGCCCACGCTCCTCGTGCAGCCGGGCGCTGTAGTCCGGCATTAACAGGAAAACCAGCCCGACCAGCAGCAAAACCGCTGCGATCGAGACTGTCGAACCCATCACGATTCCAAGTAGAACGACCAAGGGGCGCATGGATTGGCCTATGTTTACTGAGATGCCACTTGAGCAGGCCGTCCCACGGCCTTAGTGTTGAATTGTACGGACTCCCACAGCCGAGATACGCCGCCGCATGAATCCACCGTCCACCCGCTACTACCGCTGGCTCGCCCCTTCCATGCTCATCGCCCTGCTGGTGCTGACTGGATCGGCCCAGGCCCCACCCAACACACAGCTGCCGGCTGGATCCGTGGTCCCGAGCGAGCGGCATCGATCCGTAGCGCGACGGGTGGGATCCATGCTCGAGGGCATGCACTACAGCGGCTCCAAGCTCGACGACCGGCTCTCGGCGATCGTGTACGCGCGCTACCTCGAGAGTATCGACGGTCAGCATTCCAGCCTGCTCGCCTCCGACGTGGGGGACTTTGAACAGTACAAGCTGCGCTTCGACGACATGATCCGCAGCGGCGATGTGGACCCCGCGTTCGCGATCTTCGCGCGCTTCCAGCAGCGCAACCGCGAGCGCATCAAGTTCGCGATCTCGCAGCTCGACAAGGAACCGGACTGGACGCTCAACGAAACGTTCGAATTCGATCGTGAGAAGGCGCCCTTTGCGGCCACTTCCGCCGAGCTGGACGAGTTCTGGCGCAAGCGCGTCAAGAACGACGCGCTGTCACTGCTGCTCACCGGCAAGAGCTGGGACGAAGCCGCCAAACTACTGAAGAAGCGCTACGAGACCACCCTGAAGCGCATCGACCAGGTCAGCGCCGACGACGTGTTCGAGTCGCTTATGAATTCCTACGCGCGCGCCTACGACCCGCATTCGAGCTATTTCTCGCCGCGCAGTTCCGAGGAATACCGCATCCAGATGAGCCTCAACTACGACGGCATCGGCGCGTCGCTGCAGCTGGTCGACGACTACGTCACCATCATGAACGTCATCGAAGGTGGCCCGGCAGCCGTCGCCGGCACAATCTCGGTCAAAGACCGAATCACCGGCGTCGGCCAGGGCAAGGAAGGCCCGGTTACCGACGTTCTCGGCTGGCGCATCGACGACGTCGTGCAGCTGATCCGCGGCCGCGCCGGCACGCAGGTGCGCCTGCAGGTGCTGCCGGCGGGCGCCGGACCCGGCACCGCCGAGAAGACGCTCGAGTTCACACGCAACAAGGTCACACTCGAAGCGCAGGCCGCGCAGAAGGAGCTGCGCACCATCAAGCGCGGCGACAAGGACTACCGCGTCGGGATCATCAACGTTCCGGCGTTCTACCAGGACGTCGAAGCGCAGAATGCCGGCGACAAGGAATTCCGCAGCACCACGCGCGACGTCCGCCGCCTCATAAATGAATTGAAGGGCGAGAAGATCGACGGCCTCGTGCTCGACCTGCGCGGCAACGGCGGCGGCTATCTACCAGAAGCGACCGCGTTGACCGGCCTGTTCATCGACAAGGGCCCGGTGGTGCAGCTCAAGGTCACCACGGGCGAACTCGAGGTTCAGGACGATCCCGAGTCCGGCGTCGCCTACTCGGGCCCGCTCGCGGTGCTCGTCGATCGCTTCAGTGCGTCCGCCTCGGAAATCTTCGCGGGCGCGCTGCAGGATTACCATCGCGCCACGATTCTCGGCCAGCGCACCTTCGGCAAGGGCACGGTGCAAAACCTCGTGCCGCTCGATCGCTGGTCGCCGCGCCCGGTCAATGGCCAGCTCACCGTGACGATCGGCAAGTTCTATCGCGTCACCGGCGAGAGCACACAGCATCGCGGCGTCGAACCCGACGTCAACCTGCCCTCGCAGATCGACATGGACGAGTTTGGCGAAAGCGCGCTCGAAGGCGCGCTGCCGTGGGATCGCATCGCCGGTGTGCCATTCCGCAGCGAGGCGAAGGGACAGCAGCCGAACATCCCGGTGCTCGCCACCGAAGAGAAAACCCGCGCCGACAAGGATCCCGACTATCGCTGGCTGGTGGCCGACCTGGCCGCGGCCGACGTGATGCGCAAGCAGACCTCGCTGTCGCTCAACCTGCAAACGCGCAAGGCCGAACGCGAACGCGTCGACAAGGACCGCCTGGTGCGCGAGAACGCGCGCCGTGCCGCGCAGAATCTGCCGGCGATCAAGACTTCGGAAGAACTCGCGGACGTGAAATTCCCGGACACGGTGCTGGATCAGGCGACCGAGGTCATGACCGACATGGTTACGGGACTGCGTCCCACCCACGGCGCGCCGCGTACGGTGCGCGCGGAGCCGAAGGCGCCGGGCTGAAATCATCAGCGGCCGCGCGCCGTCGGCGCGCGCAGCCGGTCACTTCAACAGGACCCTGAAAAGGTCCCAGGTATCTTCAGCGACCACGTTCGGCAGTCTGGCTGCCGTGACGCCCTGCGAGCCGTGCGCGAGCACGTCGCCTTCGGAGACACCGCAGGATTCCGGAATCGGGACGGTTTCGAAATCGCCAAGATAGGCCGCGCTGCCACGCAGGCGTTCACTGCGTTGGGCCACTTCCTGTGTCAGGCCGCTGCGCTGCTTGAGCAGAGTCCGCGCCTTGACGATGTCGCCCATGATGGAAACGCAGGCGGCAAGATCCCCGTAATACTCGGTGGACTCGCGCCGCGCCATGGCAGTGCGCGCCGAGGCGACCAACGTGGTGCGCGCCAGGCGCAGGCACAACACTTCCGCACACGCGATCGCCGCGATATTGATGGCGCGTTTCGCCTCAACCGAAATTCCCCGGAACTCGCCCGCCCCCACCTTCTCGATCTGTTCGCAGCGCGCGCGCGCCGCGAGCAGGGTGCCCTCGGCGGTTTCGACTTCGGCCTGCAACGCGGGGCGCTGCGCAGCCACTTTCGGACGTTCCCAGCGGTGCCACCACTTGTTGAGCTTGGCGAGCCGGGCATCGAACGCCACCTGCTGCTGGCGCGCAGCGACCATGAGCGACTCCGCCTGGCGCAATTGCTGTTCGCCCGCCTGGCGCTGTTGAAACTGTTTGCGATTGCCTTCGAGCGCAAACGCCTTGCGCTCGCGATCTTCCTGCTTGGCGGCCAGGTCCTGGATCAGCAGGCCGATGATCTCGCGACCGTCGCTCCACAGGGCGCGCAGGTGATAGAAAACCAGGGTAGATAGACCGGTATCGGCCGATTCGAGCCGCTTTTCGAGCGCCTCGACCATCTCCTGCACGCGGCCGGTGGCGGCTTCCTGCTGCTTGAGACGATCGCGCAGGCGCTGGGCTTCGGCGGCGAGCTCTTCGTGCTGCTTGCGCAGTTCCGCACGGCTGCGGAACAGCTCGACTACGCGTCCATCCTCGGGCACGGATTCAGGCTGGGCATTACCGTTGCCGAGCAAGCCTAACGACTTCAACGCTTTCATACACCCCTGCGCGGCCGAAGGGGGTCGCTTATCAGGTGCGAAACCCGTGGCCGCGGTCGATACAGTACTCCAGCCACTTATTTAACATCGTATTCCGGGCCCAACGCTGATCCAGTTCACGCTCCGCCAGCCCGCGCAGGCGCCGCAAAGCCTCGTGGTCGTGTTGCGACGCCCATTCCTGCGCTTCGACCAGCCGGGCGTCGTGATAGACGCGTACCCGCATGTCCGGGTAAGTGGACACGCCGTTTTCCTGCTGGAAAAGATAGGTCAGGTCGAAACTGGTGGTGTAAGGCGACCGTTCGGTGACGCTGAGACGCAAATCACAGTCATCGGTCACGCGCGAGACGCGCAGGTCGGCCAGTTTCTTCAGGTCTCCGGCCAACTGCGCCAGGCGCAGGTAGTTACTCTCGTAGAGCGCCATGAGCGCAACGAAGCTGCGCGGGCGCGAGCGCCACGAAACGAGAGTGAGTGTGTCATTTAACATTGAGTCCGAATATAGCGGACCTCGACTATCATTCAAGACGCAATTCCTGCGCCAATGAACCGTGAATTGGTTCCCGTGTTCCGAATATTATTCCGCGAACTGAAAAACCTCATCAAGGTTGCGGCCGAGCGCGCGTGAAATCCTGAATGCGAGCTCGAGCGATGGCGAGTACTTGCCGCCTTCGAGCGCAATGATGGTCTGACGCGTCACTGCGCAGCTCTTGGCCAACTGTTCCTGCGTCAGATCGCCGCGCGCCAAGCGCCACTCGCGAATCCGGTTGCGAACAGTCTCCGTCATCGGCGCGCCGCGAAGTAGGCGAATGCCAATACCAGGTGCTCGGCCAGTGAACGCGCGATCAGCAGGCCAATAAGCAGGTTCGCAAGCACGATGGGCGCGAGCCACCAGCCGAGCATCGAAGCCGGCGTCAACGCGAGTATGCACACGCAGCCGATGATGATCACCGTCAACGCCAGATCACCGGCGCGCGCGGCAGAGTGTTGCAGTCGGAGGTCCCGTTCGTCGAGTTGCACGACACCCGCATGCCGCCCGATCAGGTACGACATCACCTGCCAGGCGACCATCAGCACGAACAGATGCTGCAGGAAATGTTTTGCGTAGACGTCATCGAGCGTCCGTGGTGGCTCGGGCTGATGCGACAGCGCCCACATGAAGCGCAGGAAGCTCAGCAGGACGAAACCGACAAACAGGATTCCGATCCAGGAGCGTCGCTCGGCGACCGAGGAGTCATCCGGAAACACCTCATTCGCGCGACGGGCGAACAGCGCAATGGCCGCCAACAGCGTCAGGACGAAGAGCGCCGAGCCGGTCGCGCCTATGTCCACGCCTCCCCAGCGCGCCGCTGGCCCGAAAAGCGCCGCGAATCCCGCCACCACCCCGACCACCAGCAAGGCCGCCACCTGACGTCGTACGAACCACATAAGAAGTGTCTCCTGGATGTATGGTTTACCTTACATCCAGGATTTCAGGCATGTAAAGTATTTTTTACATGCCTCAGCCGCGCAGGAACGAGCAGAGATTGAGGTCGACGTTGCCGCCGGACAGCACGATGCCGATGCGCTGGCCGGGCGCACCCAGCGAGCCTGCCAGCGCAGCCGCCACCGGCACGGCCGATGAGGGTTCGATGAGCAGCTTGAGATCGTTCATCACGATGCGCATGGCTGCGATGATCTGCGCTTCGCTGACCGTCACGACGTCGTCGACATGCGAGCGCAGCAGCGCGAAATTGCGGGCGCCAATCGACGTGCGCAAGCCATCGGCGATTGTGTTGGGCGCAACGACCGCGCGACGCTCGCCGCTGCGGAAAGATTGGAAGGCGTCATCGGCCTGGGCGGGTTCGGCACCGATCACGCGGATGCCAGGTACCAGCGCCCTGGCCGCAAGCGCGCTGCCGCCGATCAAACCGCCGCCGCCCACCGGCGTGCTCACCACCTCGAGGTCGGGCACGTCGGCTAACAACTCGAGCACGGCCGTGCCCTGCCCGGCGATGATTCGCGCATCGTCGAATGGGTGCACGAGTTCGGCGGGTTCGAGCGCCAGGATCTCGGCCATTCGGCGCTCGCGTGCGGGCAATCCCGGGTCGCACAACTCGACGCGCGCTCCGGCCGCTTCGATGGCCGCGAGCTTCGAGCGCGGTGCGTCGCGCGGAACGACCACAATGGCGCGCATGCCGCGGGCACGCGCCGCCAGCGCCAGTGCATTGCCGTGATTGCCCGAAGAATGCGTGATCACCCGCTGCGTGCGGGCTGGATCGAGCTGCAGCACGGCGTTCATGGCGCCGCGATACTTGAACGCACCGCCGGTCTGCAGGTTTTCGCACTTGAAGAACACCGCGGAGTTCACTCGCGCGTCGAATGCGGCGGAACGCATCACAGGTGTACGCACGATGTGCGGCCCGATCCGCGCGGCGGCGGCCACCACGTCGGCGAATGCGGGCAGGTCCGCGCTCACAGCTTGGCGTACTCCGGCGCGAGGAAATGCTCGCGGTAATACGCCAGCTCACGGATCGATTCCTGGATGTCGGCGAGCGCCATGTGTTCGCCGCGTTTCGAGAAGCCAGGAATGATTCCCGGGGCCCAGCGGCGGGCGAGTTCCTTCAACGTGCTCACGTCGAGATTGCGGTAGTGGAAGAAACCCTCCAGCGTGGGCATCTGGCGCGCGAGGAAGCGCCGGTCCTGGCAGATGCTGTTGCCGCACATGGGCGAGGAGTTGGGTTCCACGAGTACGCGCAGAAATTCCATCATGCGGGCCTCGGCGCTCGCCAGCGTGTACTTGCTGTCGCGGACGCGCTGGATGAGACCCGAGGCGCCGTGCGTGCGCTTGTTCCACTCGTCCATCGCGTCGAGGACTTGATCGGACTGGTGGATCGCGATCACGGGCCCTTCCGCCACGGCTTCGAGGTCGCCGGTGGTAACAATGATAGCCATCTCGATGATCACGTCGGTGTCGGGCTTCAGGCCCGTCATCTCGAGATCTATCCAGACCAGATAGTCGCTGCTCGGCATATGGATTGACGCGATACTACACGAATGAACGCATCGCTCACCGCCGACGAATTCGACGCCGAGGTCATCGCGGCGTTCGGTCGTCACCTGCTGGTGCGGGCGGCCGACGCGCGCGAGCTGCGCGCCCGTCCCGCCGGCCGCCGCCTGAGCATCGTGTGCGGCGACCGGGTGCGCTGCGAGTTCGACCGCAAGCATGACGAGCTCCTGATCGTCGCAGTGCTGCCGCGCCGGACGCTGCTGGCCCGTGCCAATCTGCGCGGCGAAAGCGAACCGGTGGTCGCGAACATCTCGCAGCTGGTGGTCGTGGTTGCGCCGCTGCCGCAGCCCGACTGGTTCATCGTCGATCGCTACCTGTGCGCGGCCACCGCCGCGGGAATCGCCGGCGCCGTCGCGGTCAACAAGTCCGACCTTGCGACTAACAAGGTCGACGACGACGAACTCGCCGCGCTCGCGCGGGCCGGTTACGCGCAGCTCGCCTGCTCGGCCGCGACGGGCGCCGGTCTCGACTCGTTGAAGGCGTTGCTGGCGCAGGGCACGAACGTGCTGGTCGGCCAATCGGGAGTCGGTAAGTCTTCGCTGGTCAGCGCATTGCTGCCCGAAGTGCGCATCGAAACCGGCCTGCTGGTGCGCGAGGAGGAAGGCCGCCACACCACGACCGCTTCGCGTTCATATCCGCTTGCCTCCGGCGGCACGTTGATCGATTCCCCCGGCGTACGCGATTTCGCGCCGGCCATCGAACAGCTGGATTCGCAGACGCTCGGGTTTCCCGAAGTCGACCAGCGTGCGAGCGGTTGCCGGTTTCAGGATTGCCGCCACATGCAGGAGCCCGGCTGCGCGGTGGTCGGTGCGGTCGAGGCCGGCGAGATGAGCGCGCGACGGTACGAAAGCTACCGCCGCCTGCGGCGTCGATACGAAGACCTCATCGAAGCCCGGGGTCCCGGACAACGCCATCGGCGTTGATGTATGTTACCGCTACCGCGCGCGGGACGAGGGGGTTGCCAGACCGGCGGCCACCTGTGCACGAGGAGCCAACGACATGAACCGGATTTTCGCGCGGCCACGGATCGGCGCCCTGCTCTCGCTCGTCGCGATTTCCTTGGCCGCCCCAGCGCTCGCCACTGAGCCGGTTTACAAGGACCTCAACCGCAGCTTCGAGGATCGTGCCGCCGACCTGGTGTCGCGCATGACGCTCGAAGAAAAGGTATCGCAGCTGCAGAACGACGCCGTCGCGATTCCCCGCCTGGATGTGCCCGCCTACGAATGGTGGAACGAAGCGTTGCATGGCGTGGCGCGCGCTGGCGCTGCCACGGTGTTTCCGCAGGCCATCGGCATGGCGGCCACGTTCGACACTGCGCTCATGACCGAGGTCGCCACCGCCATCAGCGACGAGGCGCGCGCCAAGCACCAGGAATTCGTGCGGCGCGACCAGCGCAAGCGATACCAGGGACTCACATTCTGGTCGCCTAACATCAATATCTTCCGCGATCCCCGCTGGGGCCGCGGCCAGGAAACCTACGGCGAGGATCCCTATCTCACGGCGCGCATGGGCGTCGCCTTCGTGAAGGCGCTGCAGGGTGACGATCCGAAATATCGCAAGGTGGACGCGACCGCCAAACATTACGCGGTGCACTCGGGGCCGGAGGCGGATCGCCATCATTTCGACGTGAATCCGAGCGAGCGCGACCTGTGGGAGACCTATCTGCCGGCGTTTCGCGCGCTGGTGCAGGAAGGCCACGTGGCATCCGTCATGGGCGCATACAACCGGCTCAACGGTGAATCCGCCTCGGGCAGCCATCGCCTGCTGACCGAAATCCTGCGCAACCAGTGGGAATTCAAGGGCTACGTCGTCTCGGATTGCGATTCGATCGAAGACATCTGGAAGTTCCACAAGATCGTGCCGACGCCAGAAGCAGCCGCCGCGATCGGCATCAAGAGCGGGTTGGAGGTGAACTGCGGCAAGACCTACGCTGCGCTCACCGCGGCCGTGAAGCAGGGACTCGTCACCGAAGCGCAGATCGACGTCGCCGTGCGTCGCGCGTTCCTCACGCGCTTCCAGCTCGGCATGTTCGATCCGGACGAGCAGGTGAAATGGGCGCAGATTCCATACAAGGTGAATCAATCGCCCGAGCACGATGCGCTCGCCCGCAAGGCCGCGCAGGAATCCATCGTACTGCTGAAGAACACCGGGTTGCTGCCGCTCGACCGTGCGAAACTCAAGAGCATCGCGGTGGTCGGCCCGACCGCCGATGAAATCATGTCCCTGCTGGGCAACTACTACGGCACGCCCGCGGCGCCCGTGACCATCCTGCAGGGCATTCGCGACGCCGTTGGTCCCGCCACGAAGGTGCCGTATTCGCGTGGCGCCGACCTGGTCGAAGGCCGGGAAGAACCGCGCGCCGCGCCGCTCATCGAGCCTGCCTATCTGCGTCCGGAAGCAGGCTCGCAGATGCAGGGTTTGAAGGGCGAGTATTTCCGCGGCAAGGAGTTTGCCGGCCCGGCGGTGCTCACGCGCATCGATTCCCGGGTGGCGTTCCGCTGGGACCGCGGCGCGCCCACCGACACTCTGGTCGCGCAGGGCGAGTTGACGCAGGCCACCGCGCTCGGCGTCGATGACTACTCGATTCGCTGGACGGGCAAACTACTGCCGCCGGCCACGGGAAAATACGAACTGGTGGTGGGGGCGAACGACGGCTTCCGGCTCTCCATCGATGGAAAGGTCGTCAGTGACGCCTGGCAACCCAATCCGCGCGTCGCGGGCAAGAGTGCGTTCGTCGACCTCGAGGCGGGCCGGGCCTACGACATCAAGCTCGAGTACTTCGAAGCCGATCGTGACGCCGAGGTGCGCCTCGCGTGGCGCCTGCCCGGCGCGAAGCCACCGTTCGAGGAGGCGCTCGATGCCGCAAAGGCGTCTGACGTCGTGGTCTTCGTCGGCGGCCTGACCGGCGACGTCGAAGGCGAAGAGATGCAGGTGAGTTACCCCGGCTTCGCGGGCGGCGACCGCACCGATCTGCGCCTGCCCGCGAGCCAGCAGAAGCTGCTCGAGGCGCTGCAGGCGACCGGCAGGCCCGTGATACTGGTGCTCACGGCCGGTTCGGCCGTGGCGGTGGATTGGGAGCAGGCCAAACTACCCGCGATCCTGCTCGCCTGGTATCCGGGACAGCGCGGCGGCAATGCCGTCGCCGATGTGCTGTTCGGCGCGGCGAATCCCGCCGGCCGGCTGCCGGTCACGTTCTACAAGGCCGACGAGAAGCTGCCCGACTTCTCCGACTACAGCATGAAGAATCGCACCTACCGGTACTTCGAAGGGCAGCCGCTCTACCCGTTTGGATTCGGCCTCTCGTACACGACATTCCAGTATTCGGGGCTAACACTCGACAAGAACGCCGTAAAGGCCGACGGCAGCGCGCAGGCGACGGTGACCGTGAAGAATACTGGCAAACGGGCGGGTGATGAAGTCGTGCAGCTCTATCTACAGCCGCAGGATCCGAAACGTGCGCGCGCGCGCAAGGAACTGCGTGGCATCGAGCGCATCACGCTTCCGCCCGGCCAGTCACGCACGGTGACTTTCACCGTGCGGCCCGCGCGCGACCTGGCCATTTACGACGCGGTGAAAAAGGCCTACGCGGTCGACGCCGGGAAATTCGCAGTGCAGATCGGCGCCTCGAGCGCAGACATACGCGCGCAGGCGACCCTCACCGTCGACGATTGAAGGGGACGACCTGGCGGGCGCGCGTGCGGACGCGTCCGCCAGGTCAATTGGGTACGATCTTCAGACCGAGTGGCGCCCGGCCAGCGCGTGCGCCAGCGTGCCACCGTCCACGTACTCGAGTTCACCGCCGATCGGCACACCGTGCGCGATGCGGCTCGCCTGGATCCGCCGCAGTGCCGCGCGCTCGCCCAGGAAATGCGCGGTGGCCTCGCCTTCGACCGTCGGGTTCGTCGCGAGAATGACCTCGCGCACTTCACCTGTATCCAGCAGCGCCTCGAACTCGCGCGCGCCGATCTGCTCCGGCCCGATGCCGTCGAGCGGCGAAAGGTGACCGTGTAGCACGAAGTATCGACCGCGGTAGCTGCCGGACTGTTCGACCGCCACCACGTCCGCCGGCGATTCGACTACGCACAGCAGCGTCGTCTCGCGCGAACTCGACGCGCAGATCGAGCACAACTCCGTATCGGTGAGCATCCGGCAGCGCTTGCAGCGCCTGATCGAGGCGAGCCCCGCCGTCAGTGCGTCGGCCAGCGCGAGCGCGCCGGCGCGCCCGCCCTGCAGCAGGTGAAACGCCATGCGCTGCGCGGTCTTCGGGCCCACGCCGGGCAGCGTGCGCAACGCATCGATGAGTCTTGCCAGCGGAACCGCGTGCTGCATGTAGTTAGGAAGGCCTCAGAACGGCATCTTGAAGCCGGGCGGCAGGTTGAGGCCTGACATCACCGACGACATGCGCGCCTGGGTCTGCTGGTCGACCTTGTTCACGGCGTCGTTGATGGCCGCGGCGATCAGGTCCTCGAGCATTTCGCGATCTTCCGCGACGACCTGCGGCTCGATCTGGACACGCTTCACTTCGTGTTTGCCGGTCATCGTCACCTTGACCATGCCGCCGCCGGACTCACCGGTCACTTCCATGTTGGCGATCTCGTCCTGGGCCTTTTTCATGTTGGCCTGAATCGCCATGGCCTGCTTCATCATGTTTCCACCACCACGCATCTCTTGAGTCTCCTTCGCTACTCCGTTGGCCGCACCGATTCGGGGTGCAGTGTGGCGCCGAAACGCGCTTTCATTTCGCGCACCGTGGGATCTTCCTCGAGTGAACGACGCGCCGCATCGAGCACCTCGGCCGAACGGCGTTCCACGTTCTGCGACGGCGTTTCGGCCGGTGGCGCGCCCTCCGCGAATTCGAGCTTCACGGGCGATCCCAGGTACTTCGCCAGCGCCTGCGTGAGCCGCTCGCGATTACCGGGCGTATTGAGAACCTGGCCGCGCGCGTCGAGAACCAGCCGCAGCGTATTGCCGCGGTGTTCGAGCAAGGCGCAATTGGTCGCGAGCTGACGCGCGGCGCCCGTGACATCCAGGTCGCCGATGACGCGCGCCCACTGCACCGGATCGATGGCCCCGGCCGAGGCCGGCCGCACGATGGGTGCGCCGCCCGCCGTGGGCAGCGCGCCCGCACCTGCGACGGTGCCGGTAGTTTGAAAACGCGCCGGGCTGCCCGCGGGGCGGAACGCCAGCATGCGCACCAGCGTCATCTCGAAGCCGGTGCGCGGATCCGGGGCGAAACCCAGATCGCGGCGACCGAGAATCGCGGTCTGGTAGTACAGCTGCACGTCTTCGCCTGGAATCGCTGCGGCGAGTTCGGTCAGGAGCGTGCTGTCGAACAATGCATCGCCGTCGTATCCCGGCACCAGTTGTCGCAGCGCCACGCGCGTCAGCAACGAGGCGAGATCGTCGAGCACCTGGCCGTAGTCCGGCGAGAACTCTTCGAGCAGCCGCGCCATCTCGATCAGCTTCGCCGCATCGCCCACGGCGAGCGCGCGTGCAAGCCTTCCGACGTGATCGCGATCGATCGTGCCCAACATCCCGCGCGCGCTGGCTTCATCCACCTTGCCGCCGCCGAAAGCGATCAGCTGGTCGAGCAGCGACAAGGCGTCGCGCATGCTGCCGTCGGCGGCCTGTGCCACGAGTTTGAGGGCGGCCGGTTCGGCGGCGATTTTCTCCGCCGCGAGTATTTTTGCGAGGTGCTCGCTGATCAACGACACCGGCAGGCGCTTGAGATTGAATTGCAGGCAACGCGACAACACCGTGACCGGCAGCTTCTGCGGATCGGTGGTCGCGAGCAGGAATTTCACGTGCGGCGGCGGTTCTTCGAGCGTCTTCAGCAGCGCGTTGAACGAATGCGTCGACAGCATGTGCACTTCGTCGATCAGGTAGACCTTGTAGCGCCCGCGGGTCGGCGAGTACTGCACGTTTTCCAGCAGCTCGCGCGTGTCGTCGACCTTGGCGCGCGAGGCGGCGTCGACTTCGATGAGATCGATGAACCGACCCTCATCGATTTCCTTGCAGGACGCGCAGGTGCCGCAGGGAGTGGCAGTGACGCCGGTGTCGCAGTTGAGGCACTTCGAAAGGATGCGCGCGATGGTCGTCTTGCCGACGCCGCGCGTCCCGGTGAACAGAAACGCGTGGTGCACGCGCCCCTGGGTCAGGGCGTTCCCGAGCGCCACGCGTACGTGTTCCTGACCGACCAATTCGGCAAAGGAACGCGGCCGCCATTTGCGCGCTAACGCGAGGTAACTCATGAAGGCTTGAATCCTTGGGAGGCAGCCCGCACCAGCCGGACTTCGGCGCCCGACATCGCCGCTACCGCTGCTCCCTTCCGGGCCTGACGGGGTTTACAACTAGTCGTCGCGAAGGAGCCGATACGGACTGCCATGGTAAAGATCTGGCGGACAGGGTGGGATTCGAACCCACGAACACCGTGAGATGTTACTTGCTTTCCAAGCAAGCGCCTTCGACCGCTCGGCCACCTGTCCGGAATCACTTGCGCGTTCCCGCTCCCCAAGGACTTCACGGGGTGCGAATCATAGCGGAAAGCGCGTTACTTCGGCTTTGGAGCCTCGGTTGTTTTTGGCGTCGTGAACGGCGGCGGTGTATCGAGGCAGCCCTCGTCGCGCCCCCGGATGCGCTCGGGGGTATTGAGCGCTGGGACCTTGAGGGAATTGCGCGTATTCGGCACCTCGAGGCCCGCCGGCGCGGTCAGCGGCGGCAACTCCTTGGCGCCTGCGTAATCCTTGCTGTTGTCCGTCTTGCAGCTGACCATGCGGGATTTGCAGCCCGAGATCATGGCTACCGACAGAATGCAGGCGAAAAATGTTCCGGCAATACGCATGTGCTGTGCGACCTTGTCTGACTTCAGGAGTTCACTGCCATTACTTAACGGCAATACCAGCAGCGAATAACGATTCGCTTACCACGGCATGGTACTCGGAGGACAACTCGGTGAGGGGCAGACGAATCGTGCCGCCCATGAAACCCATGCGCGCCACCGCCCATTTGACCGGGATCGGATTGGACTCGACGAACAGGTTGCGGTGCAGGGCCACGAGCCGTTGATCGATCTGGGTGGCCGCCGCGCGTTCGCCCCGCACGGCTGCGGCGACCATGTCCGCCATCGCGCGCGGCGCGACGTTCGCCGTCACGGAGATGACACCGACCGCGCCGACGCCGAGGCAATCGCGCGCCGTGAGGTCGTCCCCGCTCAGAATGCGGAACTCCGCTGTGCACGTGCTCGCGAGTTCGCGCACGCGCGCGACATCTCCGATCGCTTCCTTGATGCCGGCAACCCCGTGGACGCGCGACAGGCGCGCGACCGTCGCGGGCAGCAGATCGACCGCGGTGCGGCTCGGCACGTTGTAGAGCAGCACCGGAACGCGCGAGTTGGCAGCGATCGCGGAGAAGTGGCGGAACAACCCTTCCTGCGTCGGCCGCACGTATGCCGGGGACGCGACCAGCAGAGCATCGACGTCGAGCGCGCTGATCCAGCGGGCGCGCTCGACCGAACTGTCGGTGCTGCTGGTGCCGGCGTTGGCGATCAGCAACGCGCGTTTACCGAGGGTGCGGCGTGCGGACACCAACAATTCGCGTAGTTCGGCGTCGGTGACCGTGGCGGACTCGCCGGTCGATCCGGCAACGACGATGCCGACGGTGCCGTTGGCGACTTGAAACTCGAGGAGTCGCGACCAGGCGTCGTAATCGATACTGCCGTCCGGCTGCATCGGGGTCACGAGCGCCACCAGGCTGCCGGCGTACATGAGAATCCGAGGGTCGTTGTTGCGGTCGCGCATGGTAGGGCGCGTTCCTCGGGTTCGCAAGCCGCGGGGCTGCCTGTACACTCGCGGCCTGATGAAGCAACACCTCGCCGTATCCGCCATTGGCAGCGATCGCACCGGGATGGTCCACGACCTGACCCGCGTAATCTCGGACTGCGGCGGATCGATCAGCGAGAGCCGCATGGCCAGCCTCGGCAACGAATTCGCCATGCTGGTGCTGGTCACCGGCAACTGGCATTCGCTCGCCAAACTCGAAAGCGAACTCGCGCGGCTCGGCGAATCCACGGGCCTGTCGCTGCACATGAAGCGCACCGAGCCCCGCGCCGCGCGCACGGAACTGTTGCCATATTCCATCGACGTCGTGTGCCTCGATCAGGCCGGCATCGTCACCGGGCTGTCCGGGTTCTGCGCCAGCCGCGGCATCGACATCGCAGAAGTGTCCACGCGCACCTACCCCGCGGCGCACACCGGCGCGCAGATGTTCGCGGTGCAGATGATCATCAACGTTCCGAAGCGCCTGCAGCTCGCACACCTGCGCGAGGAGTTCATGGACTACTGCGACGCGCAAAATCTCGATGCGATCCTGGAGCCCGTGAAGTCTTGACAGTTGCGATCGGCAAGAAGATTCCCGCCTTTTCACTGCCGCGTTCCGACGGCACCCTGTGGTCAACCGCTGATACGAAAGGCGGCAAGCTCGTGCTCTATTTCTATCCGAAGGACATGACCCCGGGCTGCACGCTCGAGGGGCAGGACTTCCGCGACCTGCACGCGGCGTTCAAGCGCGCAAAAACCACCGTGCTCGGTATTTCCAAGGACAGCTGCGAACGCCACGCGAAATTCCGCGCCAGGGAAAAATTCCAGTTCGAGTTGCTGAGCGACGCAGACGAAAAGGCCTGCCGGCTGTTCGATGTCATTCGCGAAAAATCTCTGTACGGAAGGAAGTTCATGGGCATCGAACGCAGCACGTTCCTGATCGACGAAAACGGCAGGCTTGCGCGTGAATGGCGCAAGGTCCGGGTCAAGGGCCACGCCGCCGAAGTCCTAGAGGCGGCCAAGTCGCTGTGACCACCGGCAAACGCGTGGCCGGCGCGAAGCCGGCGCAGCCCCAGATCGAACGCCGCCTGTTCGTGCTCGATACCAACGTGCTGATGCACGACCCGACCGCAATCTTCCGTTTCCAGGAACACGACGTCTATCTACCGATGGTGGTGCTCGAGGAGCTCGACGCCAACAAGAAGGGCCTGTCGGAAGCCTCGCGCAACGTGCGCCAGACCAGCCGCTTCCTCGACGACCTGATGCGCGACGTCACCAAGGAGCAGATCGACGCCGGCCTGCCCCTGCCCTCGGCGATGAACGGATTGGGTAACGGCAATGGACATGGCAGCGCGGCGGGCAGCGGCAAGCCGGGCTCGGCCGGACGCCTGTTCTTCCAGACGCGGCAGCTTTCGAGTGCCCTGCCCGACTATCTACCAGGCCACGGCGCGGACAACGCCATCCTCTCGCAGACCCTGGCGCTGCAGGCGCTGCACCACGAAGCGCGCGTCACGCTGGTGTCGAAGGACATCAACCTGCGCATCAAAGCCGCGGTGGTCGGCGTGCATGCCGAGGATTACTACAGCGACAAGACGATCGAAGACGCCGACGTGCTCTATACCGGGCTCGCCGCATTGCCGACGGATTTCTGGGAGAAAGCCGGCAAGGACATCAAGTCCTGGAAGGAAGCGGAACGCACTTACTACCAGATCACCGGGCCGATAGTTTCCGAGCTGCACGCCAACCAGTTCGTGCATGAGGCGGGCGAAGCAGGCATCGAGGCCATCGTGCGGCGAATCGAGGCCGGCACCGCCACGCTCGAGCTGGCGCGCGACTTTCGCGGCGAGCGCCACAGTGTCTGGGGCGTCAATGCGCGCAATCGCGAGCAGAATTTCGCGCTCAACCTGTTGATGGATCCCGAGATCGACTTCGTCACCATCCTGGGGCCCGCCGGCACCGGCAAGACGCTGCTGACACTCGCCGCGGGCTTGATGCAGACGCTCGAATCCAACCGCTTCGCCGAGATCATCATGACGCGCGTGACGATTCCGCTCGGCGAGGACATCGGGTTCCTCCCCGGCACGGAAGAGGAAAAGATGGAGCCGTGGATGGGCGCGCTCATGGACAACCTCGAGGTGCTCACCCAGACCGGAGAAGGCGGTAATTGGGGACGCCAGGCCACCAATGACCTGCTGCGCAATCGCATCAAGATCCGCTCGCTGAACTTCATGCGGGGCCGGACCTTCCTCAATCGCTACGTCATCCTCGACGAGGCGCAGAACCTCACCCCGAAGCAGATGAAGGCGCTGGTGACCCGGGCGGGTCCGGGCACGAAAATCGTCTGCCTCGGGAACATCGCCCAGATCGATACGCCCTACCTCACCGAGACCACATCGGGTTTGACCTACGTGGTGAACCGCTTCCGCGGCTGGGGGCATTCGGGGCATATCACGCTGGTGCGCGGCGAACGCTCACGCTTGGCCGATTTCGCCTCTGATACGCTCTAGTCCCCGTAAACGAGAAACTACCCGCCCGCCGCGGGGTCATAAAGTCGCGATGCGAAACGCGCTCAAATGCCTGCTGGTGGCCAATCTGTCGATATTGCTGTCGGTATCGATGCCGCTGCAATCTTTTGCCCAATCCGCCACCAGCAACGATCTGCCGGACATCGGCAGCCCGGCCTCCTCGAGCCTCTCGCTCGACGATGAATACCGCATCGGCCTGCAGGTCATGCGCCAGCTGCGGGACGAGGGGCAGGTCATCGAAGATCCGGAGGCCACTGAATACCTCCAGGCGCTGGGCTCGCGCATCGTCGCGCAGGCAAACGGCGATTCGCCGCAGAAGTTCCAGTTCTTCTTCGTGCGCGACAACAGCATCAACGCGTTCGCCCTGCCCGGCGGCTTCATCGGCGTGAACTACGGCCTCGTGCTGGCGACGCGCAACGAGGCACAACTGGCCGGCGTGCTGGCGCACGAAATCGCGCACGTCACGCAGCGCCACATTGCGCGGCGCGTGCGTTCGCAGGGGCGCCAGAGCATCGCCACCGTGGCGACGATTCTCGCGGCCATCCTGGTCGGTGCGGCCACCGGCTCGAGCGATGCCGCGATGGCGGGGGTCACGGCCGCGCAAGGCGCGGCCATGCAGCAGCAGATCAACTTCACGCGCGCCAACGAAAACGAGGCCGACCGCGTCGGCATGAGTTTCCTGGCCGCGGCGGGCTTCGATCCCTACGGCATGCCCGATTTCTTCGAAACGATGGGCCGGCGTACCAGCCTCGCCGCGAGCAACCGCAATGCGCTGCCGGAGATCCTGCAGTCACACCCGGTGACCACCAATCGCATCGCCGAATCGCGGGCGCGCGCCGCGCAGTTCAAGGACATCAGACAGACTCCCGAAACCGTGAGCTACGCGCTGACGCGCGAGCGGCTGCGCGTGCTCGCGACGCCAACCGAACAGAACGTGCGCCGCTACTACGCCGACCGGCGCGAACAGCAGGACCAGACACCCGGTGAAATGTATGGCGAGGCGCTGGCTAGCTACCAGGCGGGCAACGCGCTCGCCTCGCTCGATTCGCTGACCGAGCTCGCGCGCGAGTATCCGCAGGTGCCGATGCTCCAGTCGACCCTCGGCCAGGCATTGATGACCGCGGGCGACACCGAAGACGCCCTGGCCACGTTTCAGCGCGCGCTGGCACTGTCGCCGCGCAATATCCCGCTCACCATGCGCTACGCCGAGGCGCTGCTGAAGGCCGACCAGGCGAAGCAGGCCCACGCCGTGCTGCTCGACTTGTTCAACAACGTGGCGCCGACCCCCGAGCAGATCCGCTTCACCGCACTCGCCGCCAGCAGCGCCGGCGACACGGGCGATGCGGCTTACTACATGAGCGAATATCACATCGCCACGGGCAACCTGCCCTTGTCCGTGAGTCAGCTCGAAATGGCGCTGGCGGCACCCAATATCACCGCCGTGCAGCGCAGCCGATACCAGGCCCGGCTCGACGAGGTCCGGGAGGTTCTGTTCCGCGACGGCAAGCACCGCGGTTCCAAGGACCAAGAAAACCGCGATCCCCAGCAACAACCGCGGCCCGGCGACACGCGCTCGACGCGCCGCGGCGCCGGCTGAGCGAACTCTCACGGTCCGGATTTCGATCTCTGTGCGCAGGCTGAAGGCGCGAGTGGTTAGAACCGCCGATCGACATCTTCGTGCCAGGCGGCCGTGCCATGCCGTGTGGATAAGCGGGCCAGAAAGCAGCTTGGGGCTTCGTGGCCCTGCCGTGCGCGGGGAACGAATTGCACCGGAACGCGGCACAAAGTCGGCGGCTGCGCAATCCCCCGGTTGCCAGGCAGCGATCCACTCAATAAATGCGTAGAATTTCGTCCCATGCAAAAGCTCGTTTTACCCCTCGTGGCCCTGCTGTTTGCGGGCTGTGCCACTGTCCCCGGCAAGCCCGATCCGCGCGACCCGTGGGAGCGTTTCAACCGCAGCTCTTTCGTGTTCAACGATGCGCTCGATCGCGCCATCGCCAAACCCGTCGCGAAGGGTTACAAGAAAGTAACGCCGCGCATCATCCGCACCGGCGTCAGCAACGCGCTCAGCAACCTGAATACGGTCAGCACCATCATCAACGATGTCCTGCAGGGCAAGATGCGCCAGGCCGGCCACGATTCGGGCCGATTCCTGCTGAACAGCACCTTGGGGCTGGCGGGCCTGTTCGATCCTGCCTCTGCCGCCGGGCTCGAAAACAACGACGAAGACTTCGGCCAGACGCTCGGCAAGTGGGGCGTGAAGTCCGGACCCTATCTGATGCTGCCGTTTCTGGGGCCGTCGACCGTGCGCGACTCTTTCGCGCGCATTCCCGACCAGTACACCTACCCGGTGAACTACCTCGAAGACGACAGCACGCGCTACCTCATCCGCGGGATCGATTTCCTCGATCTGCGGGCCGGCCTGCTCGACCTCGATGCGCAGCTCGAACGCAGCTACGACCGCTACGCCTTCGTGCGCAACGCCTGGCTGCAGCGGCGCGAGTTCCTGGTTTCCGACGGCAACGTCGAGGACCAGTCGGCCGAACTCGAAGAAGGCATGGAAGAGGACCCGGCCGCCGATTCGAAACCCGCGGAAGAACCACCGGCCGATGCCGCGCCGGCCGATGCGCCGCCGCCCGCTCCGCCCGGCAACCCTTCTCAATAGTTAGAGTGCCCGGATGACACAGGGGATCGAAAAGTGAGCGCGGATGACCATGGCAAACTGCCGCCCCTGCTGTTGCTGCATCCCGACGACAACATCCTCGTCGCGCGCCGCGATATTTCCCGGGGCGAGCACGTGGAAATCGACGGCGAGAGCCTGGTCATGCCGGCCGCGGTCGAACTCGGACACAAACTGGCGCGCCGCGCGCTTGAACCCGACACCCGGGTCCTCAAATATGGCGCCCCCATCGGATCGATGAAGGTCGCCGTCGCGCGCGGCGAGCACGTTCACCTGCACAACCTGCGCAGCGACTACCTGCCCTCTACCTCGCGCGACCTCGGCGCGAGTTCCAAGACGGACGGGGACGGACACTGATGATCTCCTCGAGCATGAAAGGTTTCGTTCGCAGCGACGGTCGCAAGGGTATCCGCAACGTCGTGGCCGTCGCGTACCTGGTCGAGTGCGCGCACCACGTCTCGCGGCTGATCGTGCAGAAGTCGGGCTGCGACGACGTGCACCTCATCGGCTTCCCCGGCTGCTACCCGAACAAGTATTCGCTCGAGATGATGCAGCGCCTGTGCACGCATCCGAACGTCGGCGCGGTCTTGCTCGTGTCGCTCGGCTGCGAGGGCTTCAACCGCGAGCAGTTGCGCAAGCACATTACGGCCACCGGCCGGCCCGTGCAGTTACTGGTCATACAGCAGTCCGGCGGCACCACGCGCACGCTGAACGCCGGCCTCGACATCGTGCGCAAGATGCGCGCCGAGCTCGCTCAGCAGACCGCCGTACCGATGGCGCTCAACGAGCTGGTCGTGGGCACGGTGTGTGGCGGCTCCGACGGCACCAGTGGCATCACCGCCAATCCCGCGGTCGGCCGCTGCTTCGACTGGCTCATCGAGAACGACGCGGCGTGCATCTTCGAGGAAACCGGCGAGCTGATCGGCTGCGAGCGCATCATGGCCTCGCGCGCCATCACAAAGGCGCTCGGGGCGCAGATCGAAGCCTGCGTGGAGAAGGCTGCCAACTACTATCGCATCATGGGATACGGCAGCTTTGCGCCCGGCAATGCCGAGGGCGGATTGACCACGCTCGAAGAAAAATCCATGGGCGCGTATTCCAAGTCCGGCTCCTCGCCCATCAGCGGGCTCATCAAGCCCGGCGACATACCGCCGCGCGGCGGGCTGTACCTGCTCGATGTCGTACCGGACGGCGAGCCCCGCTTCGGCTTCCCGAACATCTCGGACAATGCCGAGATCGTCGAGCTCATCGCCTGCGGCTCGCATCTCATCCTGTTCACCACCGGTCGCGGCTCGGTAGTCGGTTCGGCGATTTCGCCCGTCATCAAGATCTGCGCGAATCCGGATACGTACGAGCGCATGGCCGACGACATGGACGTAAACGCGGGGCGCATCCTGCACGGCGCCGAGCTCGACGAAGTCGGCCGCGAGATCTTCGATCTGGTGCAGAGCGTCGCCAGCGGTGCGCTCACGAAGTCCGAGGAGCTCGGGCACCAGGAATTCATCCTCACCTACAAACAATTCGAACCCATCGGTCCCGCCTGCCTGCCGGCAGCGTGATCGCGGAGAATCACTTGAAACTGGTACGTTTTGGTTCCGCGGGCGCGGAGCGCCCGGGTCTCGTCACTGCGGATGGCGGCATCGCCGATCTGTCCGGCGTCGTCCCCGATATCGCCGGCGCCGCGCTGTCGGCCGAGTCGCTGAAAAAGATCGCCGCGGCCGATCTGGCCAAACTACCGCGCGCTGCCGCCGATGCACGCCTCGGCCCCTGCGTGGGCGGAGTCGGAAAATTCATCGCCATCGGCTTGAACTATGCGGACCACGCCGCGGAGACCGGCGCCAAGATCCCGAGCGAACCCATCGTATTCATGAAGGCAACCAGCTGCATCGTCGGCCCCAACGACACGGTGCGGAAGCCGCGCGGCTCGATCAAGATGGACTGGGAAGTCGAACTTGGCGTCATCATCGGAGAGACCGCGCGCTACGTGAGCGAAGCCGACGCGCCGAGACACATCGCGGGCTACTGCGTGATCAACGACCTTTCGGAGCGGCACTTCCAGCTCGAGCGTGGCGGCCAATGGGACAAGGGCAAGGGCTGCGACACCTTTGGCCCGCTCGGTCCCTGGTTGGTCACGTCCGACGAAGTCGGCGATCCCGCGAATCTTTCGATGTGGCTCGACGTGAACGGCACGCGCCGGCAGGACGGCTCGACGCGCACGATGATCTTCAAGCCCGCGTTCCTCGTGAGTTACCTGAGCCAGTTCATGAGCCTCCATCCGGGCGACGTGATCACGACCGGCACCCCACCGGGCGTCGGCATGGGCATCAAGCCTGTGCCGATCTTCCTGAACGTCGGCGACGCGATGGAGCTCGGCATCGAGAAGTTAGGCCGTCAGCGCCAGGTCGTCGCCGCCGCTTGAGGAGCGGCGAAAGCTCACTGGGACGACATGGACGTCATCACCAGTATTTCCGATCTGCGTGAACGCGCGCGCCGCCGGGTGCCGCGCGCCCTGTTCGAGTACGCCGATCGCGGTTCGTACGACGAACGCACCCTGCGGCGCAACAGCCGGGATTTCGAGCAGCTGCAGCTGCGCCAGCGCGTCATGGTCGATGTGTCGCAGCTGTCCGTGGGCACGACAGTCCTCGGCGAGCACTGGAAAATGCCCATCGGCATCGCGCCCACCGGATTGACCGGCCTCTTCCATCGCGATGGCGAGATTCACGGTGCACGTGCGGCGCACGCGGCCGGCGTGCCCTTCACGCTGAGCACGATGTCCATCTGTTCGCTCGAAGACGTGCGCGCCGCGGTCCAGGGTACGTTCTGGTTCCAGCTTTACCTGATGCGCGATCGCGGCTTCAACGGGGCGCTGATCGCGCGGGCGCGCGCGGCGGGTTGTCCGGCGCTGATGCTCACGCTCGATCTGCCGGTCCAGGCGCTGCGCCGGCGCGACGCGAAGAACGGCCTCTCGGTGCCGCCGCGGTTCACGACGCGAACCGCATGGGAATTCCTGTCGCACCCGGCGTGGCTGTACGGAGTTCTGCGCGGCCGCCGGCGTACGTTCGGAAATCTGCAGGACTTCTTTCCGCGACAGGGCGCGGCCACGCTTGCCGAATGGTCGAACGCGCAGCTCGATGCGACCATCACCTGGAAGGACGTCGCATGGGTGCGCGAGCGCTGGCCCGGCAAACTGATCCTCAAGGGCATTCTCGACGCCGAAGACGCGCGCCAGGCGACAGCTGCGGGCGTGGACGCCGTCGTGATTTCGAACCACGGCGGCCGTCAGCTTGATGGTGCCATGTCGACGATCGCAGCGCTGCCGCGTGTCGTGGAAGCGGTTGCGGGCCGCTGCGAGGTCTTGTTGGACGGCGGTATCGCGAGCGGACAAAGCGTGCTGAAGGCCCTGGCATTGGGTGCCCGCGCCTGCCTCATCGGCAAGAGCTACCTGTACGGACTTGCGGCGGGCGGAGAAGCGGGAGTGACGCTCGCACTGAATGTGCTGCGCCGCGAGCTCGAAGTGAGCATGGCACTGACAGGAGTGACCGACGCGCGCGATGTCAGCGCGCGGATTCTCATCGACCGTTGAGCATCGCGGCGGTGTGCTGCCAGTCGCCCGGTTCCACCGCGGCCGACATGCCTGCGAACAGATCGCCTCGCGCGGCGACCTTCCCCAGCGAACAGCCGCCCACGGGCAGTGGCGCGAACACCATCCCGCAGCGATCACTGAGCCGTATCCGGATTCCTCCCTCAGGCAGGGTCTCGACGCGCTGTGTATGAGTTTTGTCCCAGGCGAAAGGCAGCGCCTTGAGTTGCTTGCCCAGGGGCCGCTTCGTCGTGCCGAAGGCGCGCACGCTGATGCGGTCCGCCGCGGCCACGCTGGCGGCGACCCGTTCGCCGGCCGATCGCCAGTCAGAAGCCGACGGCGAATCGGTCAACGCGGCCGGATCGATTTCAGGGGGCTGGAGCTTGATGGTGGCCGCGGGCCACGCCGCGGGCGTATCGAGCGAGCTCGATGGTGGGGGTGGTTCTTCGCGGCCCGGGTCGATCAGCGCAATGGCTTCGCTTTCGTCCCGCCAGATCTGGGTTACCGGCAGGCGGTGCGCGAGCAGTTCTGCGAGTACGGCCACGTGCGCGGACAACACGGCAATCGCCGCAAGGATTCGAACGCCCGGATTTTGCCGCTCGGCCATCGGCATTTCCACCCTACTCCCGACGCACACTCGCACTGGCGGCACGCCCTGGACACAAGACACCGCAGCACCGCCGAAGTTCGGCGGGCAGGCAACGTGGTTAGTTAGGGGGCGCGGCGGCCGAACGGCCGGCGCAGATCAACCCGTGGCAGTCAGCAGGCCGTCGACTTCGGAGATGCGCGCAATTGCCACCAGCGACGTCGGGAGATTCTCGAACGTAACCGCGCGCGACTTGCGCCTGCCCCAGGCCAACCAATCGAGCAATACGGCGAGGCCTGCGCTGTCGGCCCGCGTCACGCCCTTGCAGTCCACCACGAAACTCCTGGCGCCCGAACCCTCGAGCACCGATACGCCTAGCTGTCGTGCATCGCGCGCAGTCGCGAACGTGAGCTCGCCGGTCACGACGAGCCGACCGGCGGTCGGCTCGCTGATCGCGACCTGCGACTTTTGCCTGGGCTCCCCGTCCGTCATCAGGTCGATTTCACCTTGGCGGCTTTGACGCTGTTTGCCTTGGCCTCGAGGCGTTGAATGACGGCATCGAGTCCCTTCTGATCAACCTCGGCGCCGTAGTCTTCGCGGTAGCTCTTCACATAGCTGATGCCGTCGATGATCACGTCCCAGGCTTTCCATTCGCCGTTGATCTTGCGCACGCTGTAGTTGACCTGCACCTTGGTGCCGTTCGAACGCTTGATCTCGGTACGCACCGAGGCGCGGTCGGTGGTGGCGTCCACCTTCGTCGGCAATACGCGCATGCGATCCGCGGTGAAGTCGACCATCGCGTCGCCGTACTGATAAAGCAGCGAGTTGTAGAACGCTTCGACAAAACGCTTGCGCTGCTCGGTGGTGGCGTCGCGCCAGTGCTTCCCGAGCACGAGTTGCGCCGCGTACGGCGTATCGAAGTGCGGCAGCAGGGTATTTGCGACGAGTTCGTAGAGGCCCGTGGGATCCTTGCGGAACTCGGTACGCCGTGCGTCGATGCCCTTCAGCAAAGTGTTTGCGGAAGTTTCGATGAGCTGGGAAGGACCGCTCGCATCGACCGCCTTGGACTCAGGCGTCGGGGCCGGCTTGAGAGGATCGACCGCCGCATGTGCGCCGCCGCCTAACAAACCAGCAATGAACCCAGCCTGAACGATTCGCTTCAACGACAACATCATTTCTTCTCCTGCGCTGCCGGCGGATCGCTCTTCTGCTCGTCGGGCCCCTTGCTCGCCATATTGGCGAAGAACTTGTTTACCAGGGACTCGAGCACGATCGCCGACTGTGTGAACTCGATTTGACCGCCCTGTTTGAGGAAGGTTTCAGAGCCGCCCGGGCCGATTCCGATGTACTTGCCGCCGAGCAACCCTGCGGTCTGGATGCTGGCGTCGCTGTCTTCCGGGATCTCCGAGTACTGCTGTTCTATACGAAGAATGACCGCAGCCTTGTAGTCCTTTGGATCGAACTTGATCCCATCGACGCGACCGATGCGCACGCCCGCCATCGTGACCGGCGAACCGGCTTTCAGATCGCCGATGTTGTCGAACTTGGCGGTGACCGTGTATCCGCCGTCATCGCCGGCGAGTTTCAGCGAGGTGCCCGGCAGCTGCGTGGTCAGGAAGGCCAGCGCCGTGAATCCCAGCAGCACGAACGCGCCGGTGCCGATTTCGAGTGAGCGAGAATTTTTCATGGGTATTTGATCAGGACTTTGTTAGGAACGCGGCAGTCAGCAGGTAGTTGAGCAGCAGCACCATCACCGACGAGGTGACCACGGTGCGCGTCGTCGCGAGGCCCACGCCTTCGGGCGTCGGCTCGCATTGATAACCTTCGTACACGGCGATGAGGCTGCAGGCCACGCCGAACACCAGGCTCTTCACGATGCCTTCATTGACGTCACTCAGGTCGACGGCGCTCTGCGTCTGCGACCAGAACGCACCCACGTCGACCCCCATCTGCTGCACCCCGATCAGCTGCGCGCCGTACAGGCCGATCACGCTGAAGGTCGCGGCCAGCAACGGCATGGCGATGATGCCGCCGAGAAAGCGCGGCGCAATCACGTAGCGCAGAGGGTCCACCGCCATCATCTGCATGGCTGTCAGCTGATCGGTGCTCTTCATGAGCCCGATCTCCGACGTGAGCGAGGTACCGGCGCGGCCGGCGAACAGCAAGGCGGTCAGTACCGGCCCGAGCACCTTCAACATGCCGAGCGCCGCCAGCACGCCGAGCGAATCTTCGGAGCCGAAGCGCTGCAAGGTATCGAATCCAAGCAGGCCGAGCACCATGCCAACGAACAACCCGGACAGCATCACGATAACCAGCGAGCGAGCGCCGGCGTTGTAGATCTGCTTGACGATGAGCCCGGGCTTGCCGAGCGACGGAATCACGCGCGCGCACACCTGGCCCAGGAACAGCGTCATGGCGCCGAGGCGGCGCAACCAGGCGATCGGCAGTGAATCGCTGTGTTCGTTCAAGATATTTCCAGCAGCTGTGAAAAGTAGTCCGGCGCGGGATAGTGGAACGGCACCGGGCCGTCGGCGAGGCCGCCCATGAACTGCTTCACTTCGGCGAGCTCGCTGCCGTGCAATTCCTGCGGCGTGCCCGACGCCACGACCTTGCCACCCGACAGCAGGAAGCTGTCGTGCGCGATCGTCGACAATTCCTGCACGTCGTGCGACACGACAATGCTGGTGATACCGAGTGCCTCGTTCATCTGCTTGATCAAGCGGCAGATGACGCCCATCGAAATCGGGTCAAGTCCGACGAACGGCTCGTCGTAAATGAGAATGTCCGGATCCATGACGATCGCACGCGCCAGCGCCACGCGCCGCGTCATGCCACCGGAGAGTTCCGCCGGCATCAGCCGGGCCGCCCCTCGCAACCCCACCGCATGGAGCTTGGTCAACACCAGCTGACGCACCAGCGACTCGGGTAGTTTGGTGTGCGCGCGGAGCGGGAATGCGACGTTCTCGTACACGTCTTCGTCAGTGAGCAGCGCGCCGTTCTGGAACAGCATGCCCATGCGCTGACGCAGGGCGAACAAATCCCTGGTCGACAGTGTCGACACTTCGCGGCCCCAGACTTTCACACTGCCGCGCTCGGCAACCGATTGGCCGGTGATGAGCCGCAGCAGCGTGGTCTTGCCGGTGCCCGACGGCCCCATGAACGCGGTAATGCGGCCCGCGCGTGCCGTGACGTTCAGGCCGTCGAAAATCGTGCGTCCGCCAATGGCGTAGCGCACATCGCGGACCTCAATAACGGCATCGCCGGCTTGCGCCGGCGACCTTGAGTCCGGTGTCGAACCTGAATCGCTCAAGCGGCCTGTGCCTCTGGTACGGAGGCGCATCTGCCTTGGCTCGCGGCGCGGTGCGCGATCGTTTTGCCACCAATAATCACGTTGAGATTCAAAACCATGCCCTCGAGATGCTGTTTCGACGATCGGAGCGATCTGTTGTTCCTGACAAATCGCTTCGATTCATGCTCTATCCCCTCGAGGCAGCTGCCCGGAAGGCCGCGAAGGATAGCAAAAGGGGTCTGCCAACGGCTTTCTGCGCGATTGAATCCGTACTAAACTGGTCCCACTTAAAACGGGCGGCCCAGCGGCCCACTTTAGGAAGAACCCAGATGCTTCGAATCGGCAAATTGACGGACTACGCGACGGTCATCCTCGCCACCCTGGCGGGCGACCGCGGCCGTACGCAGAACGCCGGGGCGCTGGCTGAACAGACCCATATCGCCGCCCCTACGGTGAGCAAGCTGCTGAAACAGCTGCAGCGCTCGGGCCTGGTCAAATCGACGCGCGGCACCCATGGTGGCTACCAGCTGGCGCGTTCGGCCGACGACATCAGCGCGGCCGCCATCCTCGACGCGCTCGAAGGACCCATCGCGCTGACGGACTGCTCGGTCGGCACCGGCCATTGCTGCCTCGAACAAAGCTGCCAGGTCGGACGCACGTGGCAGCGGCTCAATGTCGCCATCCGCAAGTCGCTGTCGGAGATTTCGCTGGCACAACTCGCTGGTCTCGATTCGCGCCCGACCGCCGTGCCGTTCGAACGCGAGCTCAAGCAATTCACGCGCGCCAAGGTGGCCCCGTGAGCACCGATCAGATCGATGCGCTGCTGGCAAAGTCCTACCGGCACGGCTTCGTCACCGACATCGATTCGGACACGCTCCCTCCCGGCCTCGATGAGGATGTCGTGCGCTTCATTTCGCGCAAGAAACGCGAGCCTGCGTTCATGACCGACTGGCGCCTCAAGGCTTACCGGCACTGGCTGACCATGCGCGAGCCGCACTGGGCGAAGTTGCGCGTGAATCCGATCGATTATCAGTCGATCTCGTATTTCTCCGCGCCGAAGCGCGATCCGAACGCGCCGAAGAGTCTCGAGGAAGTCGATCCCAAGCTGCTCGCCACCTACGAGAAGTTAGGGGTGCCGCTGCACGAGCGTGCGCGACTCGCGGGCGTCGCAGTGGATGCGGTGTTCGACAGCGTCTCGGTGGCCACCACATTCAAAGAGCGCCTCGCCGATGCCGGCGTGATCTTCTGCTCGTTCTCGGACGCCGTCCAGAACCACCCCGCCCTCATCGAGCAGTATCTCGGCAGCGTCGTGCCGCAGGGCGACAACTTCTTCGCCGCCTTGAATTCCGCGGTGTTCTCGGACGGCTCGTTCGTGTACGTGCCGAAGGGCGTGCGCTGCCCGATGGAGCTGTCGACCTACTTCCGCATCAACGCGAAGAACACCGGCCAGTTCGAACGCACGTTGATCATCGCCGCGCCCGGCTCGCACGTGAGCTATCTCGAAGGGTGCACGGCCCCCATGCGCGACGAGAACCAGTTGCACGCCGCGGTGGTCGAGCTCATCGCCGAGGACGATGCGCAGATCAAATATTCGACGGTGCAGAACTGGTACCCCGGCGATGAGAAAGGCGTCGGCGGCATCTACAACTTCGTCACCAAGCGCGGCGAGTGCCGCGGCCGCAACTCGAAAATCTCCTGGACACAGGTGGAAACCGGCTCGGCCATCACCTGGAAATACCCATCCTGCGTGCTGAAGGGCGAAAATTCGGTCGGCGAGTTTTATTCCGTGGCCACCACGAACAACTATCAGCAGGCCGATACCGGCACCAAGATGATCCACATCGGTGCCAACACGAAGAGCACCATTGTTTCGAAGGGCATCTCGGCCGGACATGGCCAGAACAGCTACCGCGGCCTGGTGAAGATCCTGCCGAGCGCGCATGGCGCGCGCAACTTCACGCAGTGCGATTCCCTGCTGATGGGCGGCAACTGCGGCGCGCACACCTTTCCCTATATCGAAACCCGCAACCCGTCTTCGATAGTCGAGCACGAGGCGTCGACGTCGAAGATCAGCGAGGACCAGCTGTTCTACTGCCTGCAGCGCGGCATCGACGAAGAAGATGCCGTCAACATGATCGTGAGCGGTTTCTGCAAGACCGTTCTCAAGGAACTACCGATGGAATTCGCCGTGGAGGCGCAGAACCTGTTGGCCGTGAGCCTGGAAGGTGCGGTCGGATGAGCGCCCTGCTGAAGATATCGAATCTCTCCGCCAAGGTCGGCGGGAAGAATGTGTTGCAGGGCGTGTCGCTCGAGCTCAAGGCGGGCGAAGTGCACGCCATCATGGGCCCCAACGGCTCGGGCAAGAGCACGTTGTCCTATGTGCTGGCGGGCAGACCGGGTTACGAGATCACGGGCGGCAGCGTCGAATTCATGGGCCGCGATCTGCTGACGATGGAACCGCAAGAGCGAGCGCGCGCCGGCCTGTTCCTCGGCTTCCAGTACCCGGTGGAAATTCCCGGCGTCAACAATGTCTATCTGCTGAAGGCCGCGGTAAACGCGAAGCGCAAGGTGGAAGGCAAACCCGAAGTCGACGCCTACGAATTCCTGCAGCTGGTACGCGGCAAGATGAAGCTCATGCAGATGGATGAGAGCTTCCTGTCGCGCGGCGTCAATGAAGGTTTCTCGGGCGGAGAGAAGAAGCGCAACGAGATCCTGCAGATGCTGGTGCTCGAGCCGGCGCTCGCCGTGCTCGACGAAACCGATTCCGGACTCGACATCGACGCGCTGAAAGTGGTCGCACGCGGCGTCAACAGCCTGCGCTCCGCCGAGCGCGGCGTGCTGCTGATCACTCACTACCAGCGCCTGCTCGACCATATCGTGCCCGACTACGTGCACGTGCTGGCGAACGGCAAGATCGCGAGATCCGGCGACAAGAGCCTGGCGCGCGAACTCGAACAGCGCGGCTACGACTGGGTGCTCGAGGTCGCGTGATGGGCGTCTCTGCCTCGATGGTGACGATGCCGACCAACCGCGACGAGAACTGGCGCTACGCCAACCTGCGTCCGCTCGCCAAAGCGAAAGCCGATGCGGTCGTCGCAGGTTTTGCGCCACGCACCGCGATTGCGCTGCCGCCCGTGCTGCCGGGCTACGAGCGTTGGGTGTTCGTCGACGGTCAGTTCGACGCCGCGCTGTCTGCGCGCACTCCCGACACCTGCGCCGCCCTGCTCGACGTGGGCGAGGCTGGCGACGCGTTTGCCGTCCTGCTCGATTCCGAGATCGCCACCGGTGGCATCGACTTCGCGCTGGCGCGGGTCAACGCCGGGCGTGGCTCGCGCGTGTTGCACATCGACGCCGCCGACGGCGCGCAGGCGCGCATCGAAATCACGTTCGTCGCCACCGCCGCGGCCGCGACCGGCACGTCGTATCCGCGCGTGCAGATACACGCCGGGCGCAACGCACACCTGCGGATCGTCGAGCGCCACATCAGCGCCGGCGCCACGGATTCTTCCGTCAACGCGGCATTCGATCTGGCGCTGCGCGCGGATGCCGTCATCGATCATTGCCGTCTGCAGAACTGCGCCGACAATGCCAGCTGCTTCGACACCCTGCTCGCGCACGTCGGCGAGCGCGCCACGTATCGCTTCCGCACGGTGACGCTCGGCGGGCTGTCGTCGCGTTCGACCATTCTCGTGAAACTCGCGGGCCGCGCGGCGCGCTGCGATCTCACCGCCGCGAGCATCGCGAACGGCATCCAGACTCACGACGTCTACGCCGAAATCGAACACGCCGGCGCCGAGTCGGTCACGCGTGAGTTGTACCGCGGCATCGCCACCGACCGCGGCAAGCTCGGCTTCAACGGCATGATGAAGGTGAACGAAGCCGCGCAAGGCGCGGACTCGGAGCAGTCGTTGAAGACGCTGCTGACGGGTGCCGGCGCGGAAGCTGCCGTGCGGCCGCAGCTCGAGATTCACACGGATCGCGTGCGCGCGAAACACGGCGCTACGACCGGCAAGCTCGACGACCAGATGTTGTTCTACCTGTTGTCGCGCGGCATCGACCGGCGCACGGCACAGACGCTGTTGCAATGGGCCTTCATCGAAGATGCCGTGTCGCGCATCGAAGTCCCCGCGCTGCGCGCCGAAATCGAGGCGCTGATCGCAGTGCAGCTCAACGAGGTTTCCGCGCTCGACGGATTGTTAGGCAAGCCATGAACGCGAATCTCGCCGCGACGAATAGTTACGACCCGGAGCGCGTGTGGCGCGATTTTCCCATCCTGCGCCGCGAGGTGCACGGCAAGCCGCTGGTATACCTCGACAGCGCCGCCTCGTCGCAACGACCCGCGAGCGTGGTCGCGGCGGTCGATCGCTACGAGACCTATTCGCACGCCAACGTGCATCGCGGCGTGCACCAGCTGAGCCAGGAGGCCACCGATCTTTTCGAGAAAGCGCGCGAGAAAGTGCGCGGCTTCGTCAACGCAGCGTCGACGCGCGAAGTCATCTTCACGCGTGGCACCACGGAGTCGATCAACCTGGTGGCGCAGTCGTACGCGCGCAACCGGCTGCAGCGCGGCGATGAGATCCTGCTCACGGCACTCGAGCACCACGCGAACATCGTTCCCTGGCAGCTCGCGGCCGGGGAGACCGGCGCCGTGATCAAGGTCGTGCCGATGGACCGCCGCGGCGTCATCGACATCGACAATGTCAGCGCGCACATGAATGAGCGCACGCGCATCGTCGCCTGCGCGCACGTCTCGAATGCGCTGGGCACTGTCCTGCCGGTGCGCGAGATCGTGCAGCGCGCGCATGCGCGCGGCGCAGTGGTGCTCGTGGATGGCGCCCAGGCGGTGCCGCATCAACGCGTCGACCTGAAGGCGCTCGATTGCGACTTCTATGCCTTCTCGGCGCACAAGATGTATGGGCCCACCGGCATCGGCGTGCTGATCGGGCGCGAATCGCTGCTCGAAGCGATGCCTCCGTGGCAGGGCGGCGGCGACATGATCCTCACCGTGAGCTTCGAGAAAACCACCTACAACTCGCTGCCGTTCAAGTTCGAGGCCGGCACGCCCAACATCTCGGGCGCGGTGGGCATGGGCGCGGCGATCGACTACATCGGCTCGCTCGGCATCGACATGATTCACGCGCACGAACAACGGCTGCTGAAGATCGCCACGGAAAAGTTGCAGCGTGTGCCGGGGCTCACGATCATCGGCACCGCACCGGACAAGGCTGCCGTCATTTCCTTCACCGTCGAGGGCATCCATCCGCATGATCTCGGCACCATCCTCGACGCGGAAGGCGTTGCGGTGCGTACCGGGCACCACTGTGCGATGCCGGTGATGGAATTCTTCGACTTGCCCGCCACCGCGCGCGCTTCGTTCGCGTGCTATTCACGCGAGTCCGACATCGACGCGCTCGTCGCGGCCCTTGCGCAAGCCCGCGAGGTATTCGGCTGATGGACCTCAAGGATCTGTATCGCGAGGTGATCCTCGACCACAACAGGACACCGAGGTTGTTTGGCCGGCTCGATCCCGCGGATTCTTCCGCCGACGGCCACAACCCCTTGTGCGGCGATCGGCTGCACATCACGGTGAAACTCGATGGCGAGCGCCTGTCGGACCTGCGCTTCGATGGCAAAGGCTGCGCGATCTCCGTGGCTTCAGCTTCGCTCATGTGCGAGGCGGTCAAGGGCAGAAAACGTTCCGAGATCGCACACCTGTTCAGCGAAGTGCACAATGTGCTGACGCATCACGATGCGCCGATTCCGGACGACCTCGGCAAGCTGGCGGCGCTCTCCGGCGTGCGCGATTTCCCGGTGCGCGTGAAATGCGCCAGCCTCTGCTGGCACACCCTGAACGCGGCGCTCGAACGCAGCGCCACGCCCGTGAAGACCGAATAATGCGCACGCACGACAACGAACCGTTCGTCCTGCGCCGCGACGTGAAGGCCGTCATGGTGCCGGCGGGCATCGACATCGAACTCAAGTCGGGGCAGTCGGGCTTCATCACGCAGGCGCTCGGTGGCAGCTTCACGCTGTACATGGAAGGCAATCTGTTTCGGATGGCCGGCAGCGACGCAGATGCGATCGGCAAGGAAGTGGCGAAGACACCCGAGCTTCCGCCCAATTCGACCGAGGACGATGTACTCGCCCTCGCCTGGGATCAACTGCGCACCTGCTACGATCCCGAGATCCCCATCAATGTTGTCGACCTCGGACTCATCTACGAGTGCACGGTGAGCGCGCAGCCCGATGGCCGGCGACAGATCAACGTGCGGTTGACGCTCACCGCGCCGGGTTGCGGCATGGGCGATGTGCTGGTCCAGGACATAAGGCAGAAGCTCGAGATCATCCCGACGGTGGCCGCGGCCGACGTGGAACTGGTGTTCGACCCGCCGTGGAATCAATCGATGATGACCGAGGCGGCACGCCTGCAGACCGGGATGTTCTGATCACGCGATGTCCGACTGGACCGACATCGGGAGCACCGCCGACCTTGTGGCTTCACAACGCCTGGAAGGCGACGTCGACGGTTATCGCGTGCGCGTCGCGCGTGTTGGTGGCACGCTGTACGCCTTCGAAGACCGTTGCACGCATGACGACTCCCCCTTTGACGATGCGCCCATCGAGGACTCGCAGATCATCTGTCCGCGCCATGGCGCGCGTTTCTGCCTGCGCACCGGTGAGGCACTCTCCCCGCCTGCCTACGAGCCTCTGCGGATATTCGAGGTACGCGAAACCGGCGACCGGATCGAGGTGCGTGTTTGAGCACTGAGAAATCCAAGCGCCTCACGTTGATCCGCCATGCCAACGCCGAGCAGGACTCCGACGTGCGCGATTTCGAGCGGCCGCTCAGCCGCAAGGGCCAGGGCGAAGCCAGTGACATGGCACGGCGCTTCCAGGAGCGCGGGCTGGTTCCCGATCTGATCCTGTTGAGCGCAGCGGTGCGCACGCGCGAGACCGCGGACGCTTTCGCCAAGGTCCTGGGCGTCGCGCCGCGGCTGCTGCAGGCGGACGATTCGCTGTACCTCGCGGACGGCGACTACATCCTCGGCGCGATCCGCGCCGTCGGGCCGCGCGTCGCGCACCTGATGGTGATCGCCCACAACCCGGGAATCTCCGCCGCGGCGATTTCCCTGGCGCCCGAGGCCGTCACGTCCGACCTGCCCACCTGCGGCACGCTCACCATGACCGTCAGCTGTCCCACCTGGAATCTCATCGATCGGCGCTGCGTGCGGGATACCGAGCGCGACTCACCACGCCGGTTTTTCGACTTCAGCTAACTACCGCGCGCAACCTGCGTGATGTCGACAACGGCGCCCTGGTCGCGCTCGCGGCGCAAACCCACCGGGCCCACCAGCTGCGGATCGCTCACGGTGCAGCAATCGCGTCCGGCCTGCTTGGAGCGATACAGCGCTTCGTCGGCCAGCCGCACCACCGTCTCGCGATCGCGTGACATGGTCGAGTCCGAGATACCGAAGCTCGCCGTGAATATCGGTGTGCCGGCCACCAGGTGCGCCTGCGCCAGCGCGGAACGCAGCCTGTCCACCACTTCGGCGGCGCGTTCGGCATTGGCGCCGGGCAGCAGCAGCGCGAATTCCTCGCCACCCCAGCGCACCACGTGATCGCGATCGCGAACCACGCCGCGCGCGGTGTCGGCAAACAACTTCAATGCGCGGTCGCCGGCTTCATGACCCTGCGTATCGTTGAGGCGCTTGAAGAAGTCGAGGTCCGACATGACGACGGCGAACGCCGAGTCGACCGCCATGAGATCGCTGAGCACCTCTTCGGCGGCGCGCCGATTGGTGAGGCCGGTAAGACTGTCCGTGCTGGCCTGCAGCTGCGAGCGCGCGAAGGCGCGCAGGGTGCCGATACGATTGCCGGCATGCACGCCGAGCGCGGTCAACTGCGCGATCTGTTCGGCGTTGGGCGGCTTGCCTTTGGCGCCGGCGACGTGCAGCACACCGAGCGCGCGACCCATGAAATTCACCGGCACGCAGGCCGCGGACACCGATCCACCCATGCGGCCCAACAACTTCGGGCAGGCGTTCAAGGCTTCGGCGTCCGGAAAGATCTGCGGAAATCCGCGGCGTACGGCAATACAACTGTACGGCGACTCCACCGTACAATTCGGAGAACCGGTCTTCGGATGCACGCAGGCGCGCTCCAGATGCGCGCGCGATGAATCCGCCAGCATCAGCTCCATCGGATGCACATCGGAGATGGCACCCATCGCGCGTGCGATCACGCGATCCGCCTCGGCTTCCGAGTCGGCCATTTCGAGCGCCTCGACCAGCTGATTGCTGAAGGAGCTGCGGCCGGCTTCCGATCGCAGCCGGGTCAACATGCCCTGCATGGTGTCGGCGAGCAGGTTGATCATGCGTGCAAGCCCGCCGATTTCATCCGACCCGTGGGTATCGCAGCGATTGTCCATGTCGCCGGCGGCCAGTGCCTGCGCCACCTCGGCCACCGCGTGAATCGAACTCTGGATGGACTTCGCGATGACCCACACCAGCAGTGCCGCGAGCACGGCAGCGATCAACGCGCCGCCGATGAGCCAGGCGGTCACGGCGCCCGAACGATCGGCCTCATCCAGCACGCGCGTTTCGACGCGTTGCAGGACCCCGCGCATGCGGTCCATGGCATCGACGAGTGCCGTCTCGAGCGCGACACGACGCGGCTCGACATCGGCGAATGCCCAGGCAGTTCCGCTCGCGTCGCCCGTGGTGGGGCGCACGTAGGCCTCGGCGCTTTCGAGATACTGCGCCGCCGGGGTGCGCAGGCTTTCGGTAGTCGCCGTGACTTCAGGCGTCGCCGGCAGCGCCCAGGTGGATTCGAGTTGCACACGCAACGCGGTCAGCAGGTTCCGCGCGCCGCTGCTCGGCGCCGTGCCGGTCGCCTGGAGCTCCGCACCGATGCTCTTGTGAATGGTGAGCGCGCGATCGAGCGAGCGCTGGACAGCCGCGACACGCGCCAGGTCCGCACTCGCTTCTGACTGCAAGTGCGTCATGCGCAGCGCGCCGAGGACCACGCACGCCTCCGCCAGCAGCAGAATGGCGAACATAATGTAGAAGCGCCCGGTGAGCGGGATTGCCGCGAACCACCGGCGCGTGTTTCGACCTGTCATTGACCTTCCCGCCTCTCTCGGCGAATCGCGTCAATTCGCTATCGGCCCGGTCGGGGAGGACGTTAGGGGCAGGGAGGTCTGGCGGGCCTGACGTGACGCGACGCAGTCCTCAGTTTCCATACATCGGGAAATCGTCCGACGTGCTAGCGCACCGCCAGTGAAAGCAAGCCGGCATTCCCGCCAATCGCCGCGGTGTTCGTCGTGATCGTCTGCTCGGTCGCCATCCGCTGCAGATAGTGCGGCCCGCCGGCCTTGGGGCCGGTGCCCGACAGGCCCATGCCACCGAAAGGCTGCACGCCCACAACCGCCCCGATCATGTTGCGATTGATATAGACATTGCCCACGCGCAATTCTCGCGCGATTTTCTGCGCGAGCCCATCGATGCGCGTGTGAATGCCCAGCGTCAGTCCGTACCCCATGGCGTTGATCGCCGCGACCACCGCGTCGAGATCGCGCGCGCGATACCGCACCAGGTGCACGATCGGCCCGAATACCTCGCGCTCGAGGTCGCCAAGGGAGTCGATCTCCACCGCGAGCGGTGCGAAGAAACGGCCACCCTTTACGCCGGACAGCGGCGCGCGATGACTCCAGCGCGCGTTTTTCAGTTGCGCCGCGTGTTTTTCGAGCAGCGCCAGCGCCTCGTCGTCGATCACCGGGCCCACGTCCGTCGCCAGCATGGCTGGATCGCCGATTACGATTTCATCCATCGCGCCGGCCAGCAAAGTCTGCACGCGCGCGGCGATTTCCTCCTGCACGAGCAGCAGACGCAGCGCCGAACATCTCTGCCCGGCGCTGTTGAAGCCCGACTGCACCACGTCCAGCACCAGCTGCTCGGCGAGCGCGGAACTGTCGGCCAGCATCACGTTGAGCCCGCCAGTCTCGGCGATCAGCGTGCCGATGGCGCCGGGGCGCGCGGCCATCGAGCGCTCGATGAGGCGCGCGGTGTCGGTGGATCCGGTGAATACGATTCCCGCCAGCCGCGGGTCGCGCGTCAACGCCGCACCGACTTCGGCACCATCTCCCGGTACGAACTGCAACGCGTCCGGCGGCACGCCCGCCTGCAGCAGCAGGCCGGTCGCAAAAGCGGCGGTGAGCGGTGTCTGCTCGGCCGGCTTGGCAATCACGGTATTGCCCGCGGCCAACGCCGCGGCGACCTGGCCCGTGTAGATAGCCAGCGGAAAATTCCACGGACTGATGCAGCCGAACACACCCTTGCCGCGCAGGCGCAGCAGGTTGCGCTCGCCGGTCGGCCCCGGCAGCGCGGACTCGTGCGTAAAGTCGCGACGCGCGCGCGCCGCGTAGTAGCGCAGGAAGTCGACCGCCTCGCGCACCTCGCCGATGGCATCGGGCAGTGTCTTGCCCGCCTCGCGCACGCAGCGGGCGATGAGCGCAGCGCTCTGCTCCTCGAACAGCACGGCGGCGCGCTCGAGAATCGCGGCGCGTTTTTCGCCGCCTGCAGCGTCCCAGTCGTCCTGCGCGCGCACTGCGGCGCCAATCGCAGCATCGACGGTGGCGGCATCGGCCGAGATCGCCGTGCCAATCTGCTCCGCAGTGTTGGCCGGGTTGAGCATGCGACTCTCCGCGCCGCCACGGGTCTGTCCCGACACAACGGGCGCTGCGCTCCAGGGCTGCTGCGAGGCGCGCTGGCAATCGCGCAGCAGCGCGTCGACGGCCTGTCCGTCGGCAAAGTTGAAGCCGGTGGAATTCAGCCGCTCGGGCTCGAACAGGTTCACCGGCAGCGGAATGCGCGGATGTGCGACACGCTCGAGCGCGTCGACCTCGGCGATGGGATCGGCGACCACCTCTTCCGCCGGCAGGCTCGCATCGACGATGCGATTGACGAACGAAGTGTTGGCGCCGTTCTCGAGCAGCCGCCGAACGAGATACGGCAACAGATCCTCGTGCGCGCCGACCGGTGCATACACGCGGCAGGCGTGTCGCCCCCACGGACCCCGCACCACGCTGTCGTAGAGCTCGGCGCCCATGCCGTGCAGGCGCTGGAATTCGAATCGATTGGCATCGCCGCCGAACACTTCCGCCACGTGCGCGATGGTGTGCGCGTTGTGCGTCGCGAACTGCGGATAAACCCGCTCGCCGGCGCCCTCTAACAACCGGGCGCAGGCGAGGTATGAGACATCGGTGTTCGGCTTGCGCGTGAACACCGGGTAACCCGCGAGTCCCCGTTCCTGCGCGCGCTTGATCTCGCTGTCCCAGTACGCGCCCTTGACGAGCCGCAGCGTGATGCGTCGGTCGGTGGCACGCAGCCTTCCGACCAACCAGGCGAGCGTGTCGTAGGCGCGTTTCTGATACGCCTGCACCGCGAGCCCGAAGCCCGCGTAGCCGCGCGTGACTTCGCTCGCGAGCAGCTTGTCGACCAGCAGCAGCGACAATTCCAGCCGCTCCGCCTCTTCCGCGTCGAGGGTCACGCCAATACCGGCGTCGCGCGCCTCGCGCACCAGGCGCTCGATCACCGGATACAGCTCGCGCAGCACGCGCGCGCTCTGCGCGAATTCATAGCGCGGATGCAGTGCCGATAGTTTGATCGATACGCTGTGCCGCGCGGTGATCGACTCGCGCGTTTCAGCCGCGCGGCCCACCGCCGCGATCGCTGCCGAATACTTCTCGCGATAACGCTCGGCATCGGCGCGGGTCAGCGCAGCTTCGCCCAGCATGTCAAACGAATAGCGATACGCGCGCTCGTCTTTTCCCGCGGCGCGTTCCAATGCGCTGTCGATGTCGCGGCCCATCACGAACTGGTGGCCGAGAATGCGCATCGCCTGTTTCAACGCGGCGCGTGCCACCGGCTCTCCCAGTTTTCCGACCAGGCGCGCATACCACGAGCGCGCTTCGCCCACGTCATTGCGATCGAGTGAGACCACGCGGCCGGTCAGCATGAGACCCCACGTGGACGCGTTCACCAGCATGGATTCGGAGTCGCCCAGGTGCTCGTCCCAATCACCGCTCGGAATCTTGTCGGCAATGAGTCGATCCGCCGTCTCGCCATCCGGAATGCGCAGCAGTGCCTCGGCGAGACACATGAGGATCACGCCCTCGCGCGATGCCAGGCTGTACTCACGCAGGAACGCATCGAGCGCGCCGCCGCTGCCGCGAGCGCTGCGCACCGCCTGAACCAACGCAAGGGCGCGCGCTCCAACGTTGCGTGTGGCGCCCTCCGGCATTCGCGCGTGGTCGGCCAGCTCGCGTACAAGTGCTTGTTCTTCGGTGAGATATCTGGCGTTGATCGCCTTGGCGATCGCGTCAGGCCGGTCCAGAGGTGCAAAATTCGTCATGGCCGAAATTCTATTGAATAAGGGGCGTTGCGTCCCAATAGCCTTGCCATGAACTCCTCCTCCGTACGTGCCGTTACCACGGCAAGTTTCCCCGCCGAGGTCGTCAACGCCTCCTCTTCACAGCCCGTCCTGGTCGACTTCTGGGCGCCGTGGTGCGGTCCGTGCCGCGCGCTGGGTCCGGTGCTCGAACAGCTCGCCGACGAGCACGCGGGCGCGGTCAAGGTCGTCAAGGTAAACACCGACGAGAACCAGGATCTCGCGCAGCAGTTCCAGATTCGCAGCATCCCGGCCGTCAAGCTGTTCCGCGGCGGCCGGGTGGTCGACGAATTCATCGGCGCGCAGCCGCTCGCCCGGGTGCGTGCCTTCCTCGCGCCACACCTGGCGCCGGCCGAGGCGTCGCCCGAAATCGTTGCCGCACACGAACTCGCTACCCAAGGCGACTACGCGGGAGCAGTGACGAAACTGCGCGCCATCACCGATGCGAATCCCGCCAATCTCGATGTGCGTCGCGACCTCGCCCGGAATCTCGCGCTCGCCGGCGAAGTCATCGAAGCATCGAAAGTGCTGGGCCAGCTGCCGCCGCAGGCGCAGAACGATCCGGCATCGAACGCGGTGCGCTCATTGATTCACTTCGCCGCGCTCGCCACCGACGAAGCGGCGCGCACGGACTCCCTGCGCGCCAACGCGGCCCGCTCCATTCTCGGCGGCAGTCCCGATGCGGCCATTGAGACTCTGCTGACGCGCATGCAGGGCGATCGTGCCTTCGCCACGCGTGCCGGCCGCGAGGATCTGCTGCAGGCCTTCGCATTGTTGCCCGCGGACGATGCGCGCTTGGCCGGGTGGCGCCGGCGACTCGCGGCGCTGCTGAACTGACCTGCGTCCGGGTAGTTAGTCGCCGGCCGCTTCTCGCTTCAGCCGTTCGGCTTCGTCGCGGCCGAGATACGCCGTGATGCCGACGCGCGCCACGTACAGCAGCGGAATCAGCGCGATCGCAGCGCTCATCTTGTACACGTAGTTCACGGTGCCGATCGCGAGGAACTGCGGAATCGACCAGTGCTGCGGTCCGATCACGAACGCGATGTAGAGCACCACGAAGCTGTCTAGCAGCTGCGACACCGCGGTCGACGCCGTGGCGCGCAGCCACACGAAGCGTTCGCCGGTGACCTTCAGGATGCGGTGAAAGATGACCACATCCACCAGCTGGCCGATGAGGAACGCGACGATGGAGCCGCAGATGGTCCACATTCCCTGGCCGAAAAGGATGGCATACGCCTTCTGGATGTCGGGGACACCCATGTCCTTGTTGATGTCCACCCAGAACGTCGCGGGCGCAAGCGAGATCGCGGCATGCGCGGCGAGGAACGCGTAGGCGATCAGGCCGACGGCGATCCACGAGATGAGGCGCACGCCGCGCACGCCGAAGTATTCATTGATGACGTCCGTCATGATGAACACGAACGGCCACACCAGCACACCGGCGGTGAAATTGAGCGTGCCGTTGATGCCGAACATCGACCAGTGCAATGGCGCGGCGCCCAGTGTCGCCTCGAGCGCGAAGATCTTCACGCCGACGAACTCTCCGATCAGCGCGTTGGTGAGAAAGAATCCCGCGAGAAAGATGAAGAGCCGCGTAGCGCGATGATCGGTGGTTCGCATGGTCAACCCCGGCCTTTCAGGCGGCGCAGCTCCCGTCGGCCATGTTTGTCAGGCCGGTCCAGGGATCGGGGCGGCGCGAAGGCCGCGGCGAGCCGCGATTGCTCGCCGAATTTTTCGCGCGCCGCGCGCGCGGCGTCGGTCTCGGCGTAACACGCCTGTGCCACCTGCGCTGCGCCACGCCGATCAGGCAGCTTGAGCACCGCGCATACGAACTGGAAGCCGGGACGGGTGATGGCAACCGTGTCGCCCACGCGCACGGCTCGCGCCGGTTTGACGCGCTGGCCATTGACATGCACCTTGCCGCCCGCGACTGCCTCGGCCGCGAGGGATCGCGATTTGAACAGTCGCGTGCACCACAGCCAGCGATCGATACGCAGGGTCGCACCGCCCCCTTCCGCACCCTCGCCCGCTTCGTTTTCGAACGCGTTTGCCATTCGGCGGCCAGTATAATTGCGCCAACTTCCCCTTACCCGAGGTTCCTTCGTGGACCCGTCCTTTTACAAGCGATTCGACGCGCAGCTCGAGGAATTGCGCCAGCAAGGCCTGTTCAAGTCCGAGCGCGTGATCGCCAGCCCTCAGTCGGGGTCGATCCGCGTCAACGACGCCGACGCCATCAACCTCTGCGCTAACAACTACCTGGGCCTGGCGAGTCACCCCGCGATCCGCGAGGCGGCGCACCGCGCCATCGACCGCTACGGTTATGGCATGGCCTCCGTCCGCTTCATCTGCGGGACGCAGACGGTGCACAAGCAACTGGAGACCGCGCTGTCGAGGTTTCTCGGCACAGAAGACACGATCCTGTATTCATCGTGCTGGGATGCGAACGGCGGTCTGTTCGAGACCGTGCTGGGCGAGGAGGATGCGATCATCTCCGACGCGCTGAATCACGCCAGCATCATCGACGGGGTTCGGCTCTGCAAGGCGAAGCGCCTGCGCTACGCGAACCGCAATCTCGCCGAGCTCGAGCAACACCTCAAAGACACGCAAAGTTCGCGCACGCGCCTGATCGCGACCGACGGCGTGTTCTCGATGGATGGCAGCATCGCGCCGCTGCGCGAGATCTGCGACCTCGCCGACCGGTACAACGCGCTGGTGATGGTCGACGATTCGCACGCGACCGGTTTCATGGGCGGCGGCGGCCGTGGCACACCGGAGCACTGCGGGGTCTCCGGCCGCATCGACTTTCTGACCGGCACCTTCGGCAAGGCGCTGGGCGGCGGCAGCGGCGGCTACACGAGTGGGCGCGCGAATGCCATCGCCTGGCTGCGACAGCGCTCCCGGCCCTACCTCTTCTCGAACAGCATTCCACCGGTGGTCGCGGCCGTCACGATGCGCGCGCTCGACCTGGTCGAGAACATGCCGAGCCTGCGTGAAACGCTGTTCGGTCACGCTCGGAAATTCCGCGCCGGCATGCAGGCCGCCGGCTTCAAACTACTGCCGGGCGATCATCCCATCATTCCGGTGATGATCGGCGATGCCGCGCTCGCGGCACGGTTTGCGGACAAATTGCTCGGTGAAGGCGTGTACGTCGTCGGCTTCTCGTTCCCCGTGGTTCCGAAAGGCGAGGCGCGCATCCGCACGCAGATGTCTGCGGGATTGACAGAAACCCAACTCGATCGCGCGCTCGCGGCCTTCATCAAGGTCGGCCGTGAACTGGAGCTCATCAAGTGAAAGCATTGGTCAAGAGTGAAGCGAAGCCCGGCATCTGGATGAAGGACATCGAGGTGCCGAAAGTGGGCCCGAACGACGTGCTCATCAAGATCGGAAAGACCGCGATCTGCGGCACCGACATGCACATCTACAACTGGGACGCGTGGGCGCAGAAGACCATCCCCGTACCGATGGCCGTGGGACACGAGTACTTCGGCCGCATCGTCGACATGGGCAGCGAAGTGCGCGGCTTCGCAGTGGGCGATCGCGTCTCCGGCGAAGGGCACCTCACCTGCGGTTACTGCCGCAACTGCCGCGCCGGGCGTCGCCACCTGTGCATCAACACCGTGGGCGTAGGAGTGAACCGGCAGGGCTGTTTCGCGGAATACCTCTCCATTCCCGCCAGCAACGCCTTCAAACTATCCGACGCCGTCACCGACGACATTGCCAGCATCCTCGATCCGTTCGGCAATGCGACTCACACCGCCCTCGCCTTCAACATGGTGGGCGAGGACGTGCTGATCACCGGCGCCGGGCCCATCGGCATCATGGCCGTGGCGATCGCCAAGCGCGTCGGCGCGCGCCACGTCGTGATCACCGACGTCAACGACTACCGGCTCGGGCTCGCGCAGAAGATGGGCGCGACGCGCGCCGTGAACGTCACGCGCGAGAAACTCGACGACGTGATGAAGGGTCTCGGGATGCAGGAAGGGTTCGATGTCGGGCTCGAGATGTCCGGCAATCCGGCCGCATTCCGCGACATGTTGCGCACGATGCATCACGGGGGCAGCGTCGCCTTGTTAGGCATCCCGCCCGGCGAGACTGCGATCGACTGGAACCAGGTGATCTTCAAGGGCCTGAACATGCGCGGCATCTATGGCCGCGAGATGTTCGAGACCTGGTACAAGATGGCGGCGCTGCTGCAGGCCGGGCTCGACATCACTCCGGTCATCACGCACCACTTCCCGATCCAGGAATTCCAGCGCGGCTTCGAGACAATGGGCTCGGGACAGTCGGGTAAAGTCATTCTCGACTGGGGCACGCTCAACTAGTACATTCGCATCCGGTCGTTCAGGCAACCATCGGTCCGCGAAAAGGGTTGAACCCGCCTGCCGTCGATTACAACTTCCCTTCTTTCTGCCCGTCTCGCGGACACCGGGCACACGGAAGGAAGGTGTGTCATGGCTCAAGCGCTACCCCCGCGCCCCAATCTCGAATGGCTTCGCAAGACCGCCAAGCAGGCGCTGCGCGCCGAACGCCAGAAACGTCCGGATGCAAAACTCGCCGCAGCGCAACTGCTGGTGGCGCGCGAGTTCGGATTCGCAAGCTGGCGCGCACTCAAGGCGCACGTCGATGCGCTGCAGAAATCTTCATCACCGGACACGCTCGACGACACGTTGGTTGCGCAATTCCTGCGCGACGTGCGATCGGGCGATCTCGCAGCGGTGCGAGCCACGCTTGCGGCTTCGCCCAACATCGTGAACGGACACGGCCCGCACCCCCACTGGGGCGGACGCCCGCAACCCTTACACATGGCGATCGAAGGTGGCCATCGCGAAGTTTTCGACTTGTTGCTGGCACAAGGCGCCAACGTCCACGGCGACAACGCCTCCTATTCGCACTGGACGCCATTGATGCTCACCATCAGCAACGACCAGGGTGCAATGCGTGTCGAACTACTGGCACGCGGGGCGCGGCTGGGCCTGGTCGAAGCATTGATGCTGGCCGACGACGCCGCGGTCGAAAGGCTCCTGAATCGCGGCAAGGCGGGATTGCCCGACTACGCGCCAAACGACGGCTCGGTGTTGGCATTCGCGCGCACGACCTTCGCGATCGACCGGCTGCTCGCGCTCGGCGTCGACACGGAAGCACAGGATCAGTGGCAAACCACGCCCATCGAAGCCATGAGCCGGCTTGGCGCGAAAGGTCAACCGCTGGTGCGCCACCTGCTGGCGCGCGGCCTTCGGGCGAAGCCGCAGGAATACGCGCGCCTCGATGACCGCACGGCGCTCGAGAAGCTGATCGCGGCCGATCCGCAGCTCCTGCACAACGGCGACATATTGATGGGCGCCGTGGACTTCGGCCACCGCGACCTTGCCGAGTGGCTGCTCGCCCAGGGCGCCGATCCAAATGCACGCTCCAGCATCGGCTCGCACCAAACGCCGCTGCACTCCGCGGCCTGGGAAGGCAATCTCGCAATCGCAAAGTTGTTAGTCAACGCCGGCGCCGACGTACACGCGCGCGACGAGGAGCACCACGGCACCCCCGCAGAATGGGCACGCTACTCGATGCAGGTCGCCGAAAATCCGAACTGCCGCCTCGTAGCCGAGTACCTCGAAAAAGTCGCCGGCACCTAGTCCAAGCGCTCCTGGAGCACATCGCGTTGCGGCGCGCGCGAGGACGAAGTGCATCGGTAGCGGAAGCGCGCGGAGCGTGCGCGATGCACGCCGGGCTCCGCCCTCACCACGTAGAAGTGGCACCGGTCAGTGAGCGCAAGGCAGTGAGCCGCCCAGAGTTGCCCCCTAACTCCCCACCTTCTGAAATCAGTTTGTCGTTGCCGAATGTCGCCCCACGGGCGGCGTGAATTCCGCCGTAAGCAAACAATCTGCGACTGAAGGGCGGAACCGGTGTGTATCGCGCGCGATCCGCGCGCTTCCGCGATCGACGGAGTGCGCCCTAGCGCACGTCGCAAAAGCAATATACGTATCGGTGATCGCGCGCATTCATCCGCGTCCACCGCGTCAGCTCCCGCTGCAATGGCTCGAGATCACGCGCCACCTTGAGCGCGGGCACGTGCGCGACCACTTCGCCGACGAAATTCCGCGCGAACCAGACCTTGATCTGCAGCGCGAGCGACTCAGCCCAGGTGAGCTCGGGCTCGATGCGCTCGACATCGTAATCACCTTCGAGCTTGGCGCGTTTCGCCGCCGACTTCACGGCGTCGTCGAACAGTCCAAGCTGATCGACCAGGCCATTGTTCTTGGCGTCGCTGCCGATCCACACCCGACCCTGCGCGATGGCATGCACCTCGTCGCGCGTCTTCTTGCGACCCTCGGAAACCCGCTGCAGGAATACGTCGTAGCCGTGTTCGATGGCCGACTGCAGCAGCTTCTTCGCGTCCTCGCCGAGCGGGCGGTCGATGCGCAGCTGGCCGGAAAGATTGGTGGTGCCCACGCCGTCGACATTCACGCCGACCTTCTGCAGCGTGTTCTGAAAAGTCGGAATCGCACCGAAGATGCCGATCGAGCCGGTGATCGTGGCCGGGTGCGCCCATATCTCATCGGCCGACGCGGAAATGTAGTAACCGCCCGAGGCCGCGAGATCGCCCATGGAGACCACGACGGGCTTGCCGTCCTTCTGAGCAGCACGGACCTCGCGATAGATCTGTTCGGAAGCCAGCACGCTGCCGCCCGGGCTATCTACCCGCAGCACGATCGCCTTGACGTCGTCGTCATGGCGCGCTTCGCGGATCAGCTCCGAGGTGCTCTCGCCGCCCACGGTACCCGGAGGCTGCGAGCCGTCGAGGATTTCGCCCGCCGCGACGATGACACCGATCTTCTTCTTGCCCGCACCGCGCGCCTTCTTCTCGGCGTGCACGATGCGCAGATAATCTTCCAGCGACGTCGAATTGTATGTTTCGCCCGAGTCGCTCTCGTCCGCTTCAATCTTCTTCTTCGTGTCTTCGTCCGAATCGCTGCCGACCAGTTCGACCATGCGGCGATCGACTTCAAGCCCCGACTTGAGACCGGTGACGAGCTTCGCATCGAGCGCCATTTTGGCGGCATCGCCCTTGAGCGCGAGCAGTGCGGGCACGGAATTCGCCACGTAAGCGCTGATGTCGTCCGCCGCAAGGCCACGCGCCTCGGCCACCGCGGTGCGGTAGCTGAGCCAAAGCGCGTTCAGGTACGCGAGGCTTTCCTCGCGATCTTCCGGCGACATGTCGGTGCGCACGTAGACTTCCGCCGCACTCTTGTAGGCGCCGACGCGGAACAGGTTCATCTCGACGCCCAACTTGTCGAACAGATCCTTGTAGAACATGCGATAGCGTTCGTAGCCGTCGATGGCGACCAGGCCCATCGGGTCGAGGTAGATTTCATCGGCCACGGCGCCGACGTAGTACTGTTCCTGGCCAAAGTAGATGGACAGCGCGATCACCTTCTTGCCCGAGCTGCGAAAGTCCTTGATGGCCGCGGTGAGCTCGGCCAGCGTAGGCTGGCCACCCCCCGACATGTCATTGAGGTCGAAGACGACCGCCTTGATGCGGGAATCTTTCTTCGCTGCCTTGAGCGCATCGATGAGATCCCACAACAGGGTTTCGCTCTGCGCATCGCCCTGCGCCCTGGCGATGGCCTGGTCCACCGGGCTGCCGGAGAGTTGCTCGACGATCGTGCCCTTGGGCCGGATGACCAGCGCCGAGCGGTCTGCGATGTGCGGGATCGAAGTGTTCAGCGCCCCGACGACGACGCCGAACAACAGCAGCAGCAGCAACAGGTGCAGGAATTTCCGCAGCCCGTCGAGGCCGCGCCAGATGCCGCCGAATATCCGGCCGATCATGTTGCCTGCACCTTCAAAGAGTGGTTAGACCTTCTCTTCGATGCGGGCGGCCTTGCCGGACAGGTCGCGCAGGTAGTACAGCTTGGCGCGACGCACGCTGCCGCGGCGCTTGACCGAGACTTCGCTGATCGACGGGCTGTGCGTCTGGAAAACGCGCTCCACGCCTTCGCCGTGCGAAATCTTGCGCACCGTGAAGGACGAGTTGAGGCCGCGGTTGCTCTTGGCGATGACGACGCCTTCGTAAGCCTGTGCGCGTTCGCGATCGCCTTCGGTCACCTTGACCTGCACGACCACCGTGTCGCCCGGATTGAAGTCCGGCAGCTTGCGCGTCATCCGCGCTTTTTCGATTTCTTGAATGATGTTAGCCATGTCGTTCACCTTCGCGTTCAGCGAGAAATTCATCGAGGAGCTGCGCCGCATCTGCGGCCAGGCCTCCTCGCGCAATCAAATCCGGCCGGCGCATCCAGGTGCGCGCGACCGCCTGCTTCAATCGCCAGCGCTGTATGTCAGCGTGGTGCCCGCCCTGCAGAACCTGCGGCACCGTCCGGCCCTCGAACTCCACCGGCCGCGTGTAATGCGGCCAGTCGAGCAAACCCGCGTCGAAGGATTCCTCGACGTTCGAGCGCTCATCTCCAAGCACTCCCGGCAGCAACCTCGCCACCGCGTCGATGACCATGAGCGCCGGGAATTCACCACCCGACAGGACGTAGTCGCCCACCGACACTTCTCTATCTATCCGCGATTCGATGACCCGTTCATCGAGTCCCTCGTATCGCCCCGCCACCAGGACCAGGCCCGGCAGCTTCGAAAACTCTTCCGCCAGCGACTGCGTGCAGGGCACGCCCTGCGCCGACATATATATGCGCGGCGAGCCTGCCGGCGCCCGCCCCGCCGCGGCATCGATCGCCGCCGACACCGGCTCGGGCTTCAAAACCATTCCCGGTCCACCGCCATAGGGCCGGTCGTCCACCGTGCGGTGCACGTCGCTCGTATGCGCGCGCGGGTCTTCGCAACTGACTCTTACCAACCGCCGCTCGACCGCGCGCCCCAGCACCCCAACTCTCAGCGCCTGCTGGATGAGGTCCGGGAACAATGTCACGACTTCGATGTGCATGAGTCGTGTCAGAAATCCTCGGGCCAATCCACTACGACCTTGCGTGTGTCCTTGTCGACACTGCGCAGATGTTCAAGCGTCACCGGTACCAGGTACTCGCGCTCACCCTTGATCACCATCACCGCGTTGCCCGGCGTGTCGAGAAAATGGTCGACTGCACCGAGCAAAACACCTGCCACATTCTTCACTTCGAACCCGACCAGGTCGTCGCGATAATGCTCGCGCCCCTCGGCCGGTGGCAGCAGCTCGCGCTCCACCAGAATCATCTGTCCGGTCAGCCGGGCCGCACCGTCCCGCTCGTCGACTCCTTCGAGCTTCGCGATCCAGCCATTGCCCTGCGGCCGCACCTCTAACAACTTCACTTCGCGCGACTGGCCGTTCTGCGATTCCAGGCGCCAGCTCTTCCATTCGAACAGTCGTTGCGGAGGATCGGTAAACGATTGCACCCGCAACCAGCCACGTACTCCGTGCGCCGCACCCAGTCTGCCTACTTCGATGCGACGGGGCTCACTCATCGTGCAGCCGTCAGCGTCGAGGATGTCAGGCGTTCGCTTTGCGGAACGTCGTGACCAGCTGCTTCACGCGGTCGGACTGCTGGGCGCCTTTGGACAACCAGTATTCGATGCGCGCGATGTCGAGCTTGAGCTTGGTTTCGGACTTCACCGCCTTCGGATTGAAGAAACCGACCTGCTCCAGGCTCTTGCCACCCTGGCGCTTGCGGCTGTCGGTCACCACGACGTGATAGAACGGCGTGTTAGTGGCACCGCGGCGGGTCAGACGAATTGTCACCATGTCATTGAACCTTCGAGTTACGTAGCCCCGGGACGAATTGCCCGTCCCGGCCGGCCAAAAAAGAGCGCGGATTCTACGCAAATCAGTACCTTGGGGGTAGTGCTGTTTGGGGGTGAGGGGCAAGTCTTTGAATAAGGGGGGTGGCGGTCACTTCACCGGGGATTAGAGGGGACAGTCCCCTGCGGGGACAGTCCCCGGCAAGTCCCTAGCGGCCGGGGAAGCCGGGGGGCATGCCGCCGCCCTTGAAGCCCTGCATCATGCGTTTCATGCGCCCGCCGGACATGCTTTTCATCATCTTCTGCATGTCGAGGAACTGCTTCATCAGGCGGTTCACGTCCTGAACCTGGACGCCGCTGCCGGCGGCGATGCGGCGGCGTCTTGAGCCGTCGAGCAGGCCGGGGTTGCGCCTTTCTTTCTTCGTCATCGAATTGATGATCGCGATCTGACGGCGTACGTCCTTGTCGCCCTGATCGGGCGGCAGTTTGGCGCCTTTCATGGCGGCGGACGGGAGCTTGTCCATCAATGCACCGACGCCGCCCATCTTCTGCAGCTGTTCGAGCTGACTTTTGAGGTCCACCAGGTCGAAGCCTTTACCCTTGGCGACTTTTTTGGCGAGTTTCTGCGCTTCGTCGACGTCGACCTGTCTTGAGACCTGGTGG